>Ga0129316_1000512_pt1 | contig 21096 bp, 14 predicted proteins | sample Cm1ome_2_FD_94429 | JGI IMG/M metagenome (GOLD analysis project Ga0129316, IMG submission 94429) | Eastern black-and-white colobus group fecal microbial communities from Wisconsin, USA - Cm1022B metagenome | ecosystem: Host-associated > Mammals > Digestive system > Large intestine > Fecal...
TCTGATGCCGGACAAGTGGTGTGAATTCTTCAATGAGGACGAATCACTTAAATGTGCATTGGACAGAATCTTCGACGATGCTGTTGTCTATATGATCCAAGGCGAGAGTTATCGAGGCAAGAATTTGGAGACCTACTCAATAACGACGTCGGCGAACAGAAACAAATAAACTAATCTAAGTATCAGCTGATGTGTTGGCTATTTTACATGAGCTGAATTTGGTTAAAATCGATGAGCGCGGGAGTGGCTAAAATCACCGGGCGCTAACACTGATAATGGGGATCAATTAATCTATATATCAAATATACCCGATACGTTTGATAGTACAAAGGACAATTTTAATAATATGGTGGTGGCATACACTTCTTGTCCACAATAATAAATATTGAAATCATCAAAATAGGGAATATAGGAGTCAACACATGAGATCGAATGTAAAAACAATCAAACTGACAACAGTATTATCGATAATTATGGCTGTTATTACATATCTAATCTCAATCAGATGTGCATTGGGATTGGATGAGTTAAAATGGCTCCCTGATACCTTTTTGCTTGCAGTATTTGGGGGAGCATTTGCCAGCATGATCGTAGTTTTAATATGTGAAATCTCGAAGTATCACGAGAATCGTGAAAGCACAGAAACATTTCTTTATTCACATCTTTATTATCTATACGGACAGTTACAAGTCATGCTGAAGAATATAGATTATCTTACGAAGCACAATGATAGTATTCAAAAGGATACGTTAACGCAATTAATTCATAATTCTGAAGCTGAGATGAATACAGTGTTTTTTATTGATTATGCTCCATTTAGAAGCAATGATCCCATTTTAGCTGAAAAAGAGAATTATAACAGGATTGTATTTCCGGTCATTCGAAGTTTCCTTCAGGATTGTAGAATGTTTGAGGTGGCAGTTCTTACTGATGAGATAAAAAAACTGAAAAGAGAAAGTGGAATAGATAGCGGGACAGAAGATAATACCATTTTAGTTTTGATGAAGCTTTCTTTACTTATACAAGAACCGTTATCATTGCTCGATGCATTACTGTTAAAAATCGATCAATCATGTAACGATAGGTATAACTGGCCGCAAGTTAGAGATAGCATGGTAAAAGGAATACCGGACACTCAAATTGATATTCTTGAGCAGTTTATAGGAAAGAAATAAGAGCGGCATTCAAATATAACTACCTGCTTGGCCTTATCAATATAGAGGATCTCGGAGAATCAGATGAATATATTGATGAACGAGCTATAGATAATCATATCTGTCCGTATTTGAAGTACTTACTTTTTGCAAGTAAGGGACTATATATTAATACGTCTTTTTGATTCAATGAAGGTAATCATATCTTTCAACGAAGTCGCCAGTTGTTCCATAGTGTATTTAGCGTTATTCGTGTTTTCCGGATGATGATGAACATCACGAATATAATGAGTCAAGGTTCGGGATGATTCTTTTGTTTTACCATCTTTTTCGAATATGTATTTCATTTGTGACTTTCCGCTTTCATATTCCGTCAACCAGTGATTACTCTCTATGTACCCATACAGCTCGTCATGATATTCTTCCGTAATTTCATTAAAGGCGATGTAGTTTATTTCATTAAGAGATGTATATCCTAATACACCGGGTTTAATGGGTTGTATTGTTTTCTTTCCGGATTCACAGGAAACCAGTCTGATATCATCACAGTCCAGTTCTTTTACTATAATTCCACTATGTGTCGTAAGTATCACCTGAGTGTTGGGGGCTTTAGATAAGTCTTGAAATGCTTTAACAAGTATTTTTTGATTGGCAAAATGCTGAGATGTTTCAGGCTCTTCAATCGCATATATAATACCGGTACTGTCTCCTTGTTCTAACCTTCGTTCTGCTTCCGCTCTGAAGAAGTTCAAAAGAATCAAACGTTTAACACCGCTTCCTCGTTTGTTGATAGGTATATTATCATCAGAAGTGATAGAAACACTCTTGGTAAACACATCTGCCCACTTAAGGCTTTCAGAAGTTGGTATAACAGGATTTAAGCTATCGGCTATACTTGAATCCATTTCTCTTAGTTTATCCAACGTTCGCTCTGATACTTCCCTAAGTTTTCTTTCGACTAATTCAGCAACACTCTTTAGAGTGTCTTGTATACTGGCATCCTGGAAAAACTGATTAACAGCCATTTTAAGTGGGTCTTGCACTTCTTTGTCATTGTCGCTATTTGGCCGATCAGCTCGGAATAAAGAATATGAGGGGAGAGTCTTGGATAATGACTCCCATATGTGCTTGGTATCGTCTCCGGAATTCACATCTATGCTAATATAATCTAATTGCAAATCATCGCAGTGGTTCCAAATAGATGTTCTCATAACAGCATTAACGTTCAAATTATCGCAAGCTATATTGTGTTCCTTGATAATTTTCTGCAGTTCACTCTTTTTCTTTGAATGTAAATCTGAACAGAGTGGATTAGTTGGATGCTTTGCATTTATAAATGTGCCAGTACATTTACTACCATTGAATACTTTATTAACAACAAGATTGTGGCGGTCATTTAATAAGTATTCTTCTTCTAGTGACGTTTGATATTGAGAATCCAACACTACATTTTGGGGGAGGTCGCCAAATTCAACCGATATTTCGAAATCTTTATCGTTGCTATCAACACACAAATCGGTCTTTTCCATTTTTATGGTGCCTTTTCCTTCGTTGAAAAATAGGTCTAGAGCTTCGAGTATTGTTGATTTTCCTACATCGTTTTTTCCAATGAAAACCGTCAAATCATTAAAATCGATTGTAGTTGCCTTCTCATATCCCCTGAAATTTCTTATAGTGACACTGATTATCTTCATATTGGGGCTCCTTATCTTCTTCAATTCGAATTGATTTGCTAACAGGTACCTCTGTTCAAGAGAATAATATGGCGTGTTAATCATAATCAATTCGCAGTGTATGCCGATGGGATAAAGTAGAATAGCGAGGGATAATGTAAAACGACCGTGATTGTGAAACTGGAATATTATTCGCCTCGTTGTAAATCTCGATAATTACCGGAGTATTAGGCTTATATAGTCTTGGTTGACGGTTTTATTCTATCCCTGCCGATTGTAGTTTATCCCTTGATTCCTATAAATCTATAGACCGATAAAGCAAGTGTGATTACGATTCTGTTCATAATTTTATCGCTGAGGTTTGAAAGATATGGAGTATCGGGATAGCAGATTTGTAAAGTTTATCAGCACCGTGTTGGTTATTTCCATATTCATAGGTTTTCTCCCCTGGCGAGAGCTTAGAGCAGATGCAAATACGCATGGTGAGTATAATGCATATCCTTTCACTATCACATACGATCAGGATTCCACGTGGGGCAATAGTACACAGGGCCAGTTCGAGATAACAAATGTATCAGACTACGATGTAACATCGTGGACGCTCGTGATAGATTATTTCGAAGATGTCGAGTTAACGAATGTCTGGAATGTATCCGGAAGTGTTTCCGACGGCGATGTTATCGTAACAAGTAACGTTACTATAGAGGCAGGAAGCTCTTACTCATTCGGTCTTATAGCGGAAGGAGAAGATGAAGCTCCTATCGCTCCTGTAGATGTAAACACGATACAGTTCGTATCTTCTGAACCTGAGGTGACACCAACGCCTACGCCCGGAATAACAGAAGAGCCTAGCGTTACTCCCGAAGTTACAGAAGAACCGTCTGTCTCTCCGACCGTGACAGAGGAGCCAACAGAAACTCCTATGCCTACAGAAGAGCCTACGGAAACTCCTACACCAACTGTAACTGACACACCTACTCCGACAGCAACAGAGACCCCCACACCGACTCCTGCTGAATATGAAGAACCGGAAGTATTCCCTTTTGCCATATTCTCTGGAAGTACTACTAATGATTTCTCTTTCCAGGGCTGGAGATCGAATATCGCAGGAGACGTGTATTCCGGTAGAGATTTTCTGTATCAGGGCTCAGAGCTTTATATGGAAGGATATGCGGTAACAGTAGGCGATGTGCAGCCTGAAGGCTGGATCACTTCCATGACGGGAGCCATAGAAGGGATCGAGCCGTTAGATATGCCAGACTGGTCAGATTCTATCCTTGCGAAAGAGGATATCATGCCCACGATAGATATGGCGATAATCGCATCGCAGCACAGTATATATGCTAACGGCTTCTTGTATATTGACGGAGATATCACGATAGACAGTGCATATTTTACGGGAATGGGAGATATCGTTATCGTGGCAAACGGTAATATCACGTATAACGTAGACACATTGACCTCGAATAACGAAGAAGATGAACAAACTGGAAGAATACTTCTTTATTCCAAAGAGGGGAATATCACTATCAATGGAACACAAATAGAGATCAATGGTATCCTCTATGCTCCCAATGGCAGAGTGTCAATTAATGCATATAACACCACGATAAACGGAAGGATAGTCGCAGACAGATTCTCTTATAGCGGTTCTATCCTTAATGTAACGGCAGATATATCTGACCTTGAGCTCGTAGAAGATTTTCCGGATGTGGAAGTTACTGCACTTCAGGATGACGTTGAAGTAGGGCAGACAGCATCCTATCGCATAGATATACCTCAGGATAATGTATATGAGATCCTCTACAGGTTAAACGGTGAAGATGTAACAGTGACGATGCCTGATAACGAGGAAGACCCCATAATCTTCTCGTTTACTCCGGATGAACCCGGAATATACACCTTTGAGGCTTATATAGAGCTTCCATATGGAGAGTTTGTCCTTGACAGCGATACGATAACAGTATTGCCGGCAGCAACACCTTCTCCGACGAATACTCCGACTCCTGAACCTACGGCTACCAATACACCGACAGAGGAACCTACTGCAACTCCGACACCAACAGGGGAGATAACGGGAATTCCATCACCTACGGAAGAACCCACAGCAACGCCCACACCGACAGGGATACCGACTGACGATGAGAGATATAACATATTCTCTCAAGGTGAGCGGTATGTCTGTGGATACCAAAATCCCTTCGAAGTCGATAACTGGACACTTACAGGATATTCGCATATATCAGAAGATTGGATAACAATGCTTGAAGAACACTGGATGTCCGAATCAGTCGTTACATATGGCGGTTCAAGAGCTTTTTCTCCTGACTATTCGTTCTCGGGAAGATTTACCATGTCAATGGATAGCGGAGACGGCGGCGGACGAAACGGGTTCTATATTTTCCCTCAGGGGAGCCGCTTTGACCGTAATTCCATAGGCATATATATAGAACCTGCGAACGGCAGGATGCATATTATTCAGTATCTTAACGACAGGATTACTCTGTGTTCCGCTGCTTATACCGGCTTTGTGGAGTTCGGAAAATACAACGACGTGTGGTTCGATTACGACGGACAGACACATATCTTTAATGTATATGTTGCACCCTATACAGTCACAGGAGCTGCTACAAAACCTGATACGCCCATACTTTCCTATGAGATTGACCTGGCAGAACAATTCGGCGGATTCGAGGAGTTCGGATGGTGCTTTTTTGGCGGTAACGGTTGGTATGCGGCTGCGGATGTAATCCATGGGGTAGAGATAGACCCTTATCCCGAGATACATCAGAATATAGTAACTCCTACGGCAACACCATCTCCTACGCCCGTATCTAACGGCTTTACCGCATTGTCCCAAGGTAATGCGGCATATGGTTATGAAGCCCCTTTTGACGAAGAGGGCTGGACCTATCGCGGCGAATCGCAGTATGTAGATGCGAATGAGATGTCCTTACTTGATTCAGATAATGCATACGGATACGGTTCATCCTTCCTGAACTTCACTGAAGATGTCGGTGATGAATATGAGTTTTATACAAGATTTACATTCTCGCAGGAGTATGCGGTATCGAACGGAATAGCTTTTGTAATAGAGCCATATAACGACACAGAAGCGTTCTGGGGTAACGGTGGCTATAACATGCACCAGCAAAGTGTTATCGTCGAATTCGACTTTAATCCGCAGAGCAACTACTATGCCTTAGACGAATACGGCGATTTCCAGACCTACAATGAGAGCAGCTCTCATGTCGGAGTGATCATCAACGGCAACGAAGAGCAGCACTATGCAGTAGCTGACTACAGATATATGCGTTCGACAGATAAGATCACGGATGCATGGGTAGACTACGACGGGGAGACTTTTTCTATATATGTATGTACAATAAATCAGTACGGGCATATCTATAAATACGAAGAACCGATTATATCCATAGACATAGATCTTGAAGAACTTTTTGACGGGAACAGCAATCTGTTCTTCGGATTTATATCGGCAGACCCGTCTAACAGCGCGAATGTGATGCTTGACGGCTTCGCTATAGCACAGGAACCATTTACCACACTTCAGCCCGACGAATTACCGGAAGAAGAGCAGGATCGTTATCAGATACTGTCTATGGGAGACGGTGACTATGGATATGAAGTTCCCTTTGATGCAGACGACTGGAACGGATCAAGGGGAAGGATAACTTCAGATCAGATACTGATAGCAAGCGGTATGTACGACAGTAATGCGTTCTACTGTACGGTTTCAAGAGAGGTGTCTGAAGATTATTCGTTCTCAGGAAGATTTACGGCAAGTATATCGGGCAGCGACCCTTGCCACTACATGAACTTTATCCTTTCCGCATCTCCGGAAGACAGAGCGCATTCTGTGTGTATACATCTTGATACATATCAGAGCGGAAGCGCACACTGGCGAAATGAGTTCGGAGAATACATCGAAGGACAGCCTGACGGCTGGTACGAAGGTGTTGAACCGTTCGAGTCTATGGTGTCTGTCTGCATAAACGGAGATGAAAGACACGACTATGCCATAGCAGAGTATATGCCCTTAAGGGACAGCGGGGCTGTACATGAGATATGGTACAACTACGACGGTTCGACACAGATGCTGTATGTCTACATAGCAACATACGATGAGAACGGGAATGTACAAAAACCGGATACCCCCATTATCGTATGCCCCCTTGACATGGAAGAGATCTTTCAGGGATCACATACGATATATCCTGCATACTACGGACAGACAGCTCTGTTTGACTATGGCGATTACTATACATACGGATTTGAATTCGACCCGAGACCTGATCTGCATAACGACTTTGACGGAGTGCTGCAGGTTCTTGCACCTTTGGATAACAGAACATATACGATCGGAGACATGATCGATATCTCCGGAAGAATAGGCTCTTCTGCTGATCCTGACACGGGTATATCTGTAATTATCGAAGGTTCGGAAAACAATACAGTATATGAGAACGATGGAAATATCTCAGAAAACTTCGGATACATCGACAGGATCGATACAGAAGATATGGATCCCGGAGAATATACTTTGATCCTTACCGTTACAGACGAAGACGGAAACGATTATTTAAGAGAAATACCGTTCACGCTTGTAAGAGAAGTTGTTTTGTCCGCGCAGATTATAGGTGTCGAACAGACTGAAGACGGAGTGTCCGTAACGGGTAGTATCTCTTGTAATGAGGATTCTTCTTATCTTGTACAGATAAGAGACACACAGACGTTAGATTGGACTACAGCTTGTGCCGGTAATGGCAATAAGACGAATGATGTAATCGGGGTAATACCGTCAGAGAATGTACATGAAGGCACGAATTACATAAGGCTTGTAGTTACAAGTGAGTCTGGCGAGATAACTGAAGCTACATACGAGTTTGATCTAAACATAGATGAACCTATCGAGTTTACGGACGAAGAACTATTTGTAGACATCTTTGATGAACAGGATGGTCAGGAAATCGGGTTCATCACAGATATCCTTGGTACGGTGTCAGGTAGTGAGCTTAACTACTATACTTTTGAGGTATATCCCGTAGATTCCGAAGAAGCTGTTTATACCTATACAAGTTCATCACAGGTTGAAGACGGAACACTTGGAACAATAGATCCCACACTCCTTATGAACGGCTTCTATGAAGTCCGAGTAACGGCATATGCCGATGAAGGTTCTCTGGAAGATGAGATTATCGTACTTGTAACAGGTCAGGCCAAGGTCGGAAACTTTACGCTTTCCTTCTTAGATATGTCTTTACCCGTAGCAGGGCTTCCTGTGGAAGTATATAGAACTTACGACAGCAGGGTTAGGACGATAAACGGAGACTTCGGCTATGGCTGGGATCTATCGATAGGCGGTCCCAGTGTGTCCATAAGCACTGAGTTAGGTGAGGATTGGGAGTCTGAAAGACGAACAACGCTCGGTGTTCCTATGTACTACTGGACGCATCAGCATCCGCATGAAGTTTATATAGATTGGGGTAACGGACATTCCGAAACATTTGAGCTTGTCTTATCACCTGAGAGGACGGTAAGTTCTAATAACTGGAGCGATCTTACGGCATCCTTTACGAATACGAGCGGTACATCCGATACACTTGTTATCTTGGACGATTGCTCAGGCTTAACGTTTGCTGATAATGCATTGTATACATCTGACTTACAAAGATTTGAACCTCAGAACTTCCTTCTTACAAGATACGACGGCATAAAGTTCTATTTCAATGCGGATACAGGTCTATACAAGATAGAGGATACGTATGGAAGAACGATCGAGATCACAGAAGACGGGATCTTGTATTCAGACGGAAGCTCGATAGACTTTCTAAGAAACGCAGACGGGCAGATCACATCGATCGAGGATGGACTTGGAAACGAGGTCATCTATACCTATGACGAGAATGGTGATCTTGTAAGTGTTGTAGATACTGCCGGTTATACAACAACATTCACATACGACGACAGCCATTACATCACGGATATCACAGCAGATAACGGAGTCCGTATAGCAAGAAACGAGTACGACGAAGACGGAAGACTTGTAGCGACAATAGACGCTGACGGAAGAAGACTGGAGTTTGATCACAACCTCGACGACAGGACCGAGGTCACGACAGACAGACTCGGATACAACACTATCTATGTTTACGATGAATTCGGTAATGTAACAAGCGTCACAGATGCTTTAGGACGTACTACTACCTATACCTACGACGACAGAGGTAACAAGACATCCGAGACCAGACCTGACGGAACAACATTTACATATTCCTACGACCACGACGGCAATCTTCTGACCGCTAACGATGGTAACGGCAGAAATATTGTAAGCAGCTACGGCTCGAATGGAGAACTTCTTACCATGTCCGCCATGGGTGTCACAGAGCTTACCATGGCCTACGATGAGCATGGAAATCTTCTGTCTGCGACAGATTCTTCAGGTAATACGCAGAATTACGGATACGATAACACCGGTAACCTTACGAGCGTGACCGACAGCCTTGGTTCTTTGATGAACATGACCTACGATGCAAACGGTAATGTAACAAGCATTACTAATGCCGAAGGTCAGGTCACGAATTTTGCTTACGACGCAGAAGGCAGGCTGATATCAAGGACGATTACATATCAGGGTCAGACATTAACTGATACATATTCGTACGATGCTGCAAACCGAGTAACGGGTATAACCTATGCTAACGGGAATACTGTTTCCTATACCTATAACCAGGCCGGAGATGTCACCTCCTCGACTGACAGTCAGGGGAGAACAGTAACCTATACATATAATGTCTACGGAAATCTTACACGTATAGATTATCCGGACGGAACGCATGAGAGCTTTACGTACGATGCTGAAGGAAGAAACCTTACGGCGACTGATAGAATGGGCAGGACAGCCACATTCACATACGATGCTGTCGGCAATCTTTTGTCCAAGACGTATGCCAACGGTGCTACTGAAAGCTATACATACGATGTCTGCGACAGGATAATATCTTCGACTAACGTATATGGTGGAGTAACTACCTACGGATACGACTATCTTGGAAGAAATATTTCTGTCCAAGATCCGCAGGGCAATACTACGACATATACTTATAACGACAGGGGTAATGTTGCAAGTGTAACGGATGCCTTAAATAATACATACACCTTCACTTACGACAATAACGGTAATCAGACATCTGTTACATATCCTAACGGCTCTGTATTCAGTAACACATACGATGCAAGAGGCAGAATGACCTCACAAAGTGATGCGTACGGGAATACGACAACGTACTCTTACGACGAGATGGACAGGCTTGTATCCGTAACAGATGCCCTTAACGGAACATGGACTTATACATACGATTCCATGGGTAATGTGACTTCTGTAACGGATGCAAACAACAATACCACTACATACGCTTATGACATAAATGGTCAGGTAACGTCCGTTACTAATGCAGCAGGAAATACAGCAACGACAGCTTACGACCAGTATGGCAGAGTTCTTTCCACAAGCGACTTCGGCGGAACGGTTACAGAGTATACGTATGATTCGATGGATAGAATTGCTACTGCAACTACAGCGGGCGAGACAATAACTTATACTTACGATGCTGTAGGAAATCTTGTGAACGTAACAGATCCTACGGGAACGATAACGTATACATACAATGCTGACGGATTCTTGTCCGGGGTTACGAATGCAAGGGGAGAAAGTATTTCTTACGCCTATAACGAAGGCGAGCTAGTAGAAAATATCTCGATAGACGGACAGACAATCTCATATGGCTACGATAACATGGGAAGGCTCATATCCGTTACCGATTCCGAAGGCACAACCTCTTATACTTACGATGCAGTAGGTAACAGGATAAGTACAACATATCCGAATGGAGTCGTAACAACATACGGATATAACAGTATAAACGTTCTTGTAAGTGAGGTTACTACAGATAGTGACGATAACATTCTGGCAAGTTACGAGTACACGATAGGCTCTAATGGCGAAAGACTATCCTGTACAGAGCTTGGAAGAACAGTTGAATATACGTACGATGCCCTTGAAAGACTCACATCTGAGACTGTAACAGTAGGATCTGATGTGTCGGTAACGACATATACATACGACAGTAATTCTAACCGTCTTTCCATGACGAGAGACGGCGAAGTAACTAATTATACCTACAACAGCCTTAACCAGATCACACAGGCGGGAGATGTTTCTTATACATGGGATAACGCCGGTAATCTTGTAAGTCTGAGCAGAAATGGCGTTATAGCAGCAACGTATACATACGATTGCCATAACCGCATGATCTCCGCGAATGTAAACAGCATAAGTGGAACAATAGTAGAGTCTTATACCTACGATTATCTTGGCAACAGGACAAGTAAGACAACTGACGGAGAGACGACATATTACACTACAGATCTGTCTTCCGGATACAGTCAGGTTCTTAAGGCAGAGAATTCTTCAGAGACTATCTACTACACCAGAGGTTTTGAGCTTATCGCCAGAAGATTTGGGACAGATGCAGATTATTATATGTTCGACGGCGGTATGTCTGTAAGAGGTCTTACGGATGAGTCCGGAGTTTTAACAGATACTTTTGTCTTTGATGCATTTGGTAACGAGGTAGCAAGAACAGGTTCATCTGATAACTCCTATGGATTCCAAGGTGAAGAGCGTGATGCGACTGGCTTGTACTACTTAAGAGCCAGATATATGGATCCTTCGACCGGTACATTTACTTCGATGGATACGTATGGCGGATCTTTGTCTGATCCTATGAGTCTGCACAAGTATCTGTTTGCTAACTCTAATCCAGTTAAGTATTGTGATCCGAGTGGACATTATACTTTGGCTGAATTTGATCTGTCCGCGGCGATAGACTCTCTCCTTGAGAAATCTGTATTTTATTTACTGGATTGGGTATTTAATGACCCAAATAGTGAGAATCATAGTTTTTGGGGGCTTTTGGGTCATGCCGCTATTGGTTTCTTAGCTGGTGGATATGGTGGAACTTTGTCTGATTCATTTAAGGCAAATGAATTTTTTTCTGGTCTTATGAATAAATGTTATTATGGGTTAAAACTTTCAAAAGAAGAAATTGTTAAACTGTTTTCACTATGTATACTAACTGTAATTCTATTGCCGATAGGTATAACGATTAAGGTTATCGCAAGTAGTTGTGATAACGAATACTTAGGAGAATCTCTTGATGGATTAGGTGACATGTTACTTGATACCTATTATATTCTTCTTGCAAAGATGGTTGGTTGTCCTCCTGCGTATATATCAACGTGGATTGATGTTTTTGAAATGACCGCTTAAGCACAGATTATGTGGTTTATTGTTTGTTGAATAGTTTAGAAAAAACGGGAGAATGAGATTTGATGGTTGGTGTTATGCTTTTTGTTTTGTTTGCTATTCTGATTGTTTTGAATCCAATAAATCTTGGTTATGGAATATCATTGACAGTACTAGTTTTAAGCTTGGTGCTTGTTATAGTTATCAATACATATATAAGCAAGAGACATCCGTTTTTTAAGGAAACGGACAAGTACAGAGTATTCTTTCCTAAAATACAATCAATAGTTTCTGTGTTATTAATTGAATTTAGTATGGTGTATTATTCAAGTTTTTTTTGTGTTTCTTCTGGAAATACTCTTACTATATACGATTACATAAACTATGCATCTGTTCTATTAATGGGATGTTCTCTATATATTGCTGTGAGAATGAAAAAAATAGTAGGTGTTCAGTTCTTTCACATAACTATTATACCTATATGTTTATTCATTGTGATGACTCTTCCTAAACAAACAATAATGGGTATTATAGTTGCGTTTGTTGGTTTGTATTCTATATTTCAGTGTATAATGACGGATAAAAAAATTATTAGTAAAATATTACTGAATATGAGAAAACATTGGTAGCATCTTACTGCAGAGAGAAGAGTCATGGGGAGAAGAGTCATAGGGACGGTTCTTTTGACTCATAGTGTATGTTAGAATCAAATTGTCTGATATCTATCAGATGCGAACCTTGATTTTTGATTGATAATTCTGCTTTTCGAGAGGGGATAACGCGGGTAATCTTGTAAGTCAGAGCAGAAATGGCGTTATAGCAGCAACGTATACATACGATTGCCATAACCGAATGATCTCTGCGAATGTAAACAACATATCCGGAAATATCGTTGAATCCTATACTTACGATTACCTTGGCAACAGGACAAGTAAGACCACAAACGGAGAGACAACCTATTTCACAACTGATCTGTCCACAGGCTACAGTCAGGTACTGAAGGCGCAGACAGGCACAGAAATAGTTTACTACACCAGAGGTTTTGAACTTATATCCAGAAGATCAGGTCAGGATGCACACTACTACCTGTTCGATGGCGGTATGTCTGTAAGAGGACTTACGGATGAGACCGGTGCAATAACGGATACCTTTGTCTTTGATGCATTCGGTAACGAAGTAGCAAGGACGGGAACTACAGATAACTCCTACGTTTTCCAGGGGGAGGAGAAGGATGCAACGGGTCTTTACTACTTAAGAGCCAGATACATGGATCCTTCGACAGGTACATTCACATCAATGGATACATATGCAGGTTTGCTGTCTGATCCTATGAGCCTGCACAAGTATCTGTTCGCGAATTCCAATCCTGTTAAGTATTGTGATCCGAGTGGGCATATACCTGGTAAGCTAGAGATTTGTTGCAAGGGATGGATGTTCAGGCTATTTTGTACGAAGCTTGTTCTAACACATTCACTTATGTTTTAGACTGGGCAGTCAATGATCCTGAGAGTAAAGATCATAGTTTAAAGGGTGCAGCTGGTGCATTTTTATGGGGTTTGATTAGTGGTTATTTAGGTGGATTCATTTCCCAATATTATAAAGTAAACGGAATCGCTGAAAAGTTGATGCGTCAAACTAAGAATGGTCATTCCGCATTGGCTTTTTTATTATCAAATGTCAAAATTTTATCTTCAGTGATCATTACCGCGATAACGCTTTTGATAGGTATGTCGCTAAAAGCAAGTTCAGATTCTGACGAAGTTATGCACGAAGATGTTGGAATTGCAATGGAAACAACAGGTGATGTGCTTTCGGATTCGGCATATGTAATTCTTTCAGAGGCACTTGATTTACCTCCTAACTCGCTTTCTTTAGCGGTTGATTTGACTATCATACTTGTGAAACTTTGGACTGGTGAGTTGATAGAGAATTATGAATAAGATAGATTGTATTCGTTGTTTTATTTGCAAACAGGTAGGCATTATTATTGGTAGGTTAATAGATGAGTGGTAGAACGGTCATAAAAACGGATTGTATATGTAGTTTAGTTTATATTTTATGGTTTTTCGTACCTTTTGTTATAGGTATATTATTTAACAAGAGTAGATTAATTCTATTGCCAATGCTAATTATTGTTGCATTTATCTTGATTCTTACAATTCTGATTCTGCCGTTTGATAAAGGTAAATGTGGTTCTGAAGAACGATATACATTGGGTTTCCCGACGGTTCAATATGTTTTAGCTGTTTATTCTGTGATTGTGGGTTCGTTCTATTCGTTTGTTGAGGGCAAGACATATGGTTTGAGTTTTGGAGATTTGCTCAATAGATATCTTTTCTTTTCAATCTGCTTTATATCGATTGGGATTATTGGCATTTGGGGAATTAGATGTTACAGGATTGTATTATATAGAATGGTTATATCTCCGCTAATAATAGTTGTTTCGGGAATAATAGTAAATCACAACATTAATGATGATATATTTGTAACGGTTTCCGCTCTTTTAGAAGCTTTATCCGCATTGCTCTTTGGAATTATTCTTTCTGACAAAAGGAATATCCAGCAACTTAAGGATCGAATTCGTTTTTTTAATCGCACCTGATTTCTACGTATGGAAAGATGTCGCAAGTAATAGATCTCATGATTATGAAGATTCACATGTAAGCTATAGAAGGAGGCTAGAAATGATTGTATTAGAATTGCTCAAAGATGATTACTCTTCTTTCAAAAAAGAATTAGACGTGTTAACTAATCATCAGGATACACTTAACATATCGAACAAGAGACTTAGTGGAGAAGATTTTGTACTACTTTTCATACAGTTAACACCTGCTACTATAGCAGCTGTTTCAGCGATAGTTATTGAATCAATTAAATCCCATAAACATATAACAATTAAGCATAATGGTTATGAGATTACTGGTCTTAGTGAGAAAAATGCCATATTAATTCTTAATAAAATAATGGAAGAAGATACTAAGAAAAATAGTTCCTCCAATAATGGTAAAAAATCGTGAGAATAACTATTGAAGATTATATCGAGCAGAACCGAATCTCCAAATATTTGCCGGATGATTATTCAGAAAAATTATTATGTTATATGAATACATATAATAGAATAAAGGATACAGTAAAAATCAATTACGATTATCCTGAATTATTCTGTTGTTATACTTTAAATAAGACATGCGAGATCGTTACTTTAAATGAAGAAAAATCCTATCTAATATATGATATGGCATTAGGTCAATATATGTCATATCTTAATACCTTCATTAATATGGAGGATCTTACCCAAGATCATTTGGAGTGGTTTTATAGTCGTTGTAGAGCTGAGATATTTTGTTCCATGGGACAGTTCGAAGCCGCTATATTAGCAAAAATGATGACAGATACCATAAAAGAATGTTGTCCGGGCGATATTAGCAAGTGCAACAATACGCTTCCCGTAGTGAATGCTATGTCTTATGTTCAGGAGTGTTTTGTAATGTTACATGAGATTTCTCACTATCGATTGAGTAAGATTTCACATGAAGAATATAAACAACAAATACAGTCAATGAGAGCGTGGATTCACAAAGAAGATTTAGAAATACTTGATAGAAGATCTACAGAAATAAATAAAGAGTTTTGGGAAAATGGAGCATCAGATATAGTTAAAGATATCTACAATTATTCATCTTTTAAATCGGACTTTGACAACCATATTATATTGGAGCATGATTATTATTCAAAAGACAGCAATATTGAAGAGATAATATGTGATAGATATGCGCTCTCTATATTAATAAATTATATGGAAAGTTTTTTACCATTTATAAACGAAATATACGGATATGAATTAGATAAACGCGAATATTATTTTTTAGTTTGTTATGCTTGCCAAGTAGCATTAGAGAATTTAGCAATTCTTGAGATGATAGATAATAGTTGTGCTTCTGTAATAAGCAACGGCTATGAAATCGAAATATTCAAGGCAAAAAAGTTAAATGATCCTTTCAGCAGTTCATTATCAAGAAAGAGATGCTTAATTCATTCGATGATACAATTATTGGATTTGAAGGATTCTACTTTTAGTGATGGATTGCCGATGTTAACAAATTGTTTTGATGATACTTGTCTTATTCTTTGGGAGCATCTATTCAATCCAAGCATAAGCAAGAAAGTAAAAGAAGAATACAATATAAAAGTGAATGCTTTTGAAATTTGCAATGATAATAATGTGATTCTTATTCTTAAAGGAGAGTGCTTAGCTAGAGTAAGAGGTTGGTAGCAAAGTAGATGAGATAGATGCATTATCGTTTTTGATTATTCCTTGATAAACATTATGGAATTTCGGTTTCAGACGGAACTGTTAAGTTGGTATATGATGATCTTTTATACTAATACAGGGCGTGTATGACGGAGGAAGTGCAGCACCTCAATCTGAGACACCTTCCATCAAAACTGAGAAAACCGATGCTGCTTCTGATGCTTGTTTTTTCGATAATTTCTTGCGTATGGAGAAGTTCCCATGGACAATTTCGCATTCGAATGTGCACTCAAATCTTTTTGTATCGGATACAAAAACTGGCTGTTCTGTAATACTGAACGAGATGCTAAAGCAAGCGCGAAAATTTACAGTGATTCTGAGACCGTAAAGCTGAATAATCTGTGAGCGCTGACTAGTTCGAATGCTTGATTATTAACGGTTGCGGCTATTCGTTGAATATATCTGAACTATTATAAAATAGTATCAAATTATATTTTGTTTGAATCCATTCCTTTATTTGTGCTGGGATCCATAGCTATTATTTCTGCTCGCAATACGTTTATAGGAGCATCATTGTTTTTGTCATTTTCTTATATTATTTTATCCAAAGTTGCTTTTATTGATGGATATTATTGGATTATTTATTTGCTTTTCGGTTTTGTTTTCTTATTGGCCTCTGTGTTTTGTAGCATTGATAATAGAGAAAAATTCAAATCAATTTTTGAAAAGCACCCTAAGGACATTTATAAGTTCTGTAGTTAAAAAAATGGAGATTATAATGAATTGATTAAAATACTTAACAATGATCGAATTACAGCGATAACGATAGATTATCCTTATCCTCTTAAGATTTTTTACATTTGCAATGAGGGCGAAATCTGTAAGCCTCATATGATGTCTGATGGGACTGTCATCTTTACAGACAATTATAGAATGATTAAATCATTTGTTTACACAAGAGGAAATGAGTATTACAAAAAACTGCCTGATAGGAAAAAGTTTGTTGATTCCGTGAAGAAGTGTTTGGACAAGAATAATAATTTTATAAAGTGTAGATACTATAACCATAGTAAAATATCAGGATATAGAAAGAGGTATCCAGGGGAATAAGAGCCCCTGGTATGATGTAATGATCTTGTAATGATAAAATGCATTTGTCAGATGTCTATCAGACGCGAACCTTGATTTATAAATTATAACGAAGCTTTTCGAGGCTTGCCTTCTCTTGTGAAATTCGTATCTGTTTTTCGAGACGATAGATCATCTTTGTTACCAATTTGCCGGCTACAGTCAGGTTCTTAAGGCAGAAAGCTCCTCAGAGACGATCTACTACACCAGAGGTTTTTATTCTGCATAAGAAAACCGATTATTGTTATATTGTATCTGTTTCAACATGCATTCTTCTATAGACTTGGGACAAAGTAAAAAATCATGGGATAGTTGATATTTAATGATTAATTCTGCTTATTGTCTGTAAAGAAGAAAACCAGATATACTATACAAGTAATAGGATTGAATATTGTTGTTGTATGAGGAGATGTTGCGTGTGTTCCGAGTAGCAATCTGCGATGATGAAGAGACTTTTCTTGATTATGAAGAGTCTTGCATAAAAGAATACATGAGTGCAATTAGTATGCCGTGTACAGTCTTTCGATTTGTCTCCGGTGGGGCTTTGCTTTCTTCTCTTAATGAAGTAGCAACATATGATCTAATCATACTTGATGTTGAATTATTGGATGACAACGGGTTGAATATTGCTCGTTGTATTCGAGAAGTTGATGAGAATGTACCAATTGCTTTTGTTTCCGCATACATAACATACTCTCCTTCAGGGTATTCAGTGAAAGCGGTTCGATACATTATTAAGAATATGAATAACTTACAATCATACCTTGATGAATGCCTTGACTGCGTTCTGCATTCAATGAACAAGGGTGATTTACAATATGAATATGATTTTACAATAGGGAAAAGAGCGATTAAGCTAAATGATGTACTTTATATTGAAAGTCGAAAGAATTATTCGGAGTTTATAACGGTTCACAAAACAAGTGAGAGATTAATGATTCGTAAACCGTTATACGAGATAACAAAACAATTGGCATATCAAGATTTTGTTTCAATAAGTTCTAAACAAACAGCAAATCTCAATCATATAACAAAGATATACAGATATGGAGCGTTATTGGATAATGGTGTTGAGTTAACTATATCGCAAAAAAAATACAATGAAGCATATAGAGATTTTGTTCTGTTTACAGGTAAACAATTATGATAGAGTTACTGTTAGATTTCATTGTTAGTGCGGTTTATATTTTTCTCAATTTGATTTTTCTTAATTGCTTTTCCATTCAGCGATATAAGCAGAAATATACAATAATTAGCGTGCTATCCTACTTAATTCTGCTTCCTAGTTTGTCGTTTTTTTTGCGCAGTGTTCCAATCATTAGACTAGTGGTAACATATATTATTTCTGTTTTGATGATGAAGCTTATATTTAATTTATCGATTAAGAAAAGCATAATTGCTAATTCTTTGTTTGCAGCGATTTTTTCCGGATGTGAATTGCTGGTTTTCTTCATTCTACAAAGAGTAATGGAAATAGCGAGTTTGGATGCATTAACGAACGCATCGGGAGCTTTTTTGATAGAAATGTTAAGTGAACTTGTTGTGCTAATTATAATTATTATTGTAAGTGTGATATTTAGAAGAACGAATCTATCTAGGATGGATTTCAAAGGATGGAGTGCGTTTTCATTATTCCCGCTGTTTTCGGTTGTTGTAGAACTGTTGCTTATCCTAAACTATGATGATGGCATCGGAGAAAGATTATCCTGTGCGATGATATTTATAGGTACTGGGCTTTTGCTTCTTAATGTAGTACTGATTTATTTACTGAGTAATGTAATTAATAGGGAATTGGAAATATCAAAGAATAAAGAATTAATCGACAAGGCAGACCATGTTTATCACCTGTATGAAGTGCTGGTAAAAGAGAGAGAAATACAGAAGTCTCAAGCTCACGATTATCTCAATCATCTTAATACAATAAGAGCTCTTGCTATTAGTGGAGATTATGAATCCCAAACGAAGTATTTATCTGAGCTTATAGATAAATCTACCAGTACTCATGATTTGTATGATACCGGACACCCAATCGTAAATGCTATTTTGAATCAGAAGTTTAATGACGCAGATGAGAATGACGCATTACTGATAGTTTTCTCGGATGATCTTTCATCAGTTAATGTTAATGAGAGTGATTTAGTAACAATTCTTAGTAATGTTATCGATAATGCAATTGAGGCCGTTAAGTCCTGTGATGAGAAGAAGATAATACTGAAAATGAGAATACATAACGAGAGTCTGTATATTGATTCAACGAATAATTACTCAACTAATATAGATTTTGACCATTACCAGACTACTAAACCGGATAAACAAAACCATGGTTATGGTCTGATTAATATAAAGCGAGCTGTCATGAATAACAGCGGTCACTGTTTTATTGAGACTGATAGTGGTATGTTCCACATCACGATAGAGATTCCTCTGGTGTAGTTTTTAACTTATCCCTGTGTTCGCCATGGATGATTGTAGTAATACGTGGTGTCTACTAAAATCTATTCAATAAAGTGGTAGAGAGGATCTTGATGAATCAAATGTCACTCCGATTAGCTGAACGCATGGTCGATTACGATTTGATAGGCAGTGACGACATTGCTTTTTATGCATATTCGATTCAGCTCTTCCTTGAAGCTACTGTTTTTATTCTTGCTATTTTTACTATCGCTGCTGTACTTGGGTGCGTTTTTGAGATAGTTTCATTTCTTGCAGTTTTTATGCTAATTAGAAAGTTCTCTGATGGATTTCATTGTAAGTCCTCTCTAGGATGCTTTATTGTGTCGATTTTATGTACATTGTCTACCATTATAACGGTGCCTTTGCTAAGTCGGTATTATGCTGCATTTCTATGTATAGTCGTTTTGTCTACTCTTTATTTACTTGTGATAGGAACACATTGTAATCCGGAGGTGTGCTATAAGCCCGGAGAGATAAGTCGCTTGAAAGAACTTTCTCGTATTACAGTAGTCATTGTCGGTGTTGTAGTTTCTATTCTTCTGTGGTTCCGATTATTAGAACCATATAATGGATATTTTGCTACAGGAGTTATCTACAACGGTTTAAGTGTTAGCATTGCAAGAATAATTAATAAAAAAGGAGGTAACAACTATGAAAAAGACACCATTTGAGCACAAGGTATTAGAGTGCTTGGAGAAGTCAACCAGAAGAAAGGCTTTGGAAGAGATGGATCCCGCAAGTCCTTGGCCTTCTTGCCCACTAATTTTTCATCAACCCAAAAGACCGTCTAAGCAGTAACTTTACATAGACGAAGTGTTAAGGTGTTAAACTCGCAAGCATACATCCCTTTCTGATACCGGTTCCGGTTTTTTAGAGGGGTGTATGCTTCGAGTATTATTATCTCGTCCTTGTACTGTTGCAGAGGTTATTGATACGTCGAGTGCGTGAATAATGGGGATTCAGATAATCAGCGAGTTATTAGTTATCACTTTTTTAATGTATTAGTGATATGACGATAGTAGTGATAGATGCACGGAGAGAGGAATACTTAATTACGAGATTGTATAAAGCAATAAGCAGTTTTTAACGGATAATTGCAGATTATCA
>Ga0129316_1000517_pt1 | contig 20942 bp, 16 predicted proteins | sample Cm1ome_2_FD_94429 | JGI IMG/M metagenome (GOLD analysis project Ga0129316, IMG submission 94429) | Eastern black-and-white colobus group fecal microbial communities from Wisconsin, USA - Cm1022B metagenome | ecosystem: Host-associated > Mammals > Digestive system > Large intestine > Fecal...
CCCGAAGGTGAACAATCCACTGTTCACCCTTCACCGTGTATTCACCCGTTATCACACTGAAATTAAAAGAGAAAAACGAAAGGTGAACAGTGTGAACAATCAAATCAAAAAAAACTTTTTTCTTCCTGAGTGATTTCAGTGCGGAGGATTAATCCCCTGCACAAGTCACACCGGCAGAATGCCGGAGGTGAAGAATCGAATGTTCACCCTTCACCCATTATTCACCACCTATCACTATGAAATAAAAGGAGAAAAAAGAAAGGTGAACAGTGTGAACAGTTCTTCCGAAAAAAAATTTTTTATGTGGATAAAAGATGCACTGGTTTGGATCCGAACTACGGATCCAAACTTACTGATTAAAAATTATTTAACTTTCCGATTTGTTGATGGGCTGAAAATAGATTGGTCAGAAAAACAGTGGGGGCACAAAAGGGGGCATATTTCATTGTTGTGTTTTATTATTTGTTTTTTATCATTGACTTATTTTGATGTTTGAGTCCGGCCTTCGCACCACATCGTATGCAAATCGAGTCGCTCAAGGGCGGCTTTTTTTGTGCCTGAAATCCCGTATTTACCTATCATTCCCGCTATATTAACTCTCTCCAGGTGAACCAACTTCAACGTACATCTACCAACAGATGATGGTATTTCCGTTTCGAAAATGCTTGTACCTAGAGGCGGGGGATAAGCATGGCGTTAACAGATATCAAAGTCAGAACAGCCAAGCCAACGGATAAGCAGTACAAACTGACCGATGGCAGCGGTATGCACCTGCTTGTTCCTTTTAATGGTTCTGAGTATTAGCGTTTGCAGTACCGTTTTGCAGGTAAGCAGATCAGTTTAGTAAATGATTTTTTCAGATATAATCTGGTGATAATTTACTCTGCAAAAACAGGACGTAATATTGAATAGCTCTGAAGACGATTTGCTTGAAGTGGCGTGGTATTTGTCGAAGTACGGTAAATATCAACCACCCGCAGGGCTGGGTGTTCAGAAGTGGAAAGAGGCTTTTGCCTTGTTTTATCCTCGATTTGGAGCGGGCAAAACTGCCAGCGAGTTTCACAATAGTCTGAAAAATAGTCGTGACCGTTTTGATTCCTGGCTTAGTGATGTGCGTGTCGGTTGGCGTGACGAGCAGGGTGCTCCTGCTGCGCTTTCTCATTCAGCGCAGCGTGTTCATCAGCGATTGAGTGTGCTTTATGATAGGGCGATTGAGCAGCGCGTTCTTTCGTTAATATCTTCTGCTGGAGATGAACAGGCACAACGTGACTGTCTTGCTATTCAGCAGGATAAAAGTATTGAAGATACCGTACGCGAGCAGCTGATTGCGGCACGGCTGGGGCAGGGTACCTTTCGGAAAAATTGTCTCATGCTTTATCCGGCATGCCCTGTTACGGGAACGACGTTTGCGCCGTTACTCCGTGCCAGCCATATAAAACCGTGGGCTGCCTGCGAGAATGGGAATGAACGCCTTGATCCTTATAATGGAATTATACTGGCTGCACACATTGATATCCTATTCGATCAGGGATGGATTTCGTTTGAGAACGATGGGCGTTTATTAATTAGTAATGAGCTGGATATTAGTGTTAAAGATCAGTTTTTGTTGCCGGAGAAAATAAAGGCGTTTTCTGTTGAATCGTATTGTTATCTGGAGTGGCATCGGAAGAATTTACTGAGATAATTAAGTTTTGACGAGAATGCCTTTGATATAGGATGTCGCGATTCGTTTGGTAAGGGGAAAGTTACAAAATGAAGATGGTAAAAATATATTCAACAGGAGGTTGTGATGCTGCAACACGTGAAGGTTCGGCTGAAGTTGTGCTGGAATGCGAAGGAAAAATAAAATATCTGACTTTCTCCTACAGTGATACGACCGCAAATAGATGCATTCTCCAGGGCTTAATTGATGGTGTGAATTGTTTGAAGAAACCCTGTAACGTTGAATTAATCAGTTCATGTGAGCTCGGTGTGAAGAAAGCGCAGAAAGGAAAGGGAGTTAATGTTGATTTGCACCAGGAATTATGTGGAATCTTGATAAAGAAAGAATGTGAATATTCTTTTTCTGTCATGCATGGTGAAGGCGACATTTTGAATGCTTTTATTCGCAAGCATCGGACAAAACGATAGCTGGCGCGCCTACATACAGAACCATCTTCGACAGCGATATTTTCTGAACTTACAGGCTCCAATATTGCACTGAACGCTGTCCAGCAGGGCTCACGGGCTTTCGGGGCGTGCTGCGCAGCCGGTAATCCTTTGCTGCTTCGGTTATAAAGCTTTTATGTGCCATGCAACATGATATGGTCGTTTTCTGAACTCCGTATAACCTGAGTATTTGTATCGAAGCGTGAACAAAACATTGCAGCCAGCCTTGCAACGTGGACAATAGTTATCCATACGGTGATTTTATATTCGATAAATCAATGGATTTCATTGAGTCATAGGACTGGTAATGGATGAAAATGCTTTAGGGTTTGCCTCATACTGGCGCAACTCGCTTGCGGATGCTGAGTCAGGAAAGGGCAGTTTTGAACGGAAAGACGCCAAAAATTTCACTCACTGGCATGGGATAGCGGCGGGACGTCTTGGCGAAGCGATTGTCAGTAAATTTTTTGAGGGAGAAAAAGACGATGTCGAAACGGTCGATGTCGTCTTGCGCCCAAAAGTTTATTTTCGGTTACTGCAGCATGGTAAGGACCGTTCCGCAGGCGCGCCTGATATTGTTACCCCGATAGTGACGCCAGCCTTGCTAAGCCGTGAAGGTTTTTTATATCCGACGCCAGCGACCTCCATTCCCAGAGACCTGCTTGAACCTTTGCCAAAAGGGGCATTTTCGATTGGTGAGATTGGGCAGTATGACAAATACAAGACAATCCATACCTCGTTCTCTATCGACTTTGATGACAGCGTTGATAAGACTGCCGAAACGGATGAAGAACGGGAAGCACGATATGCAGCCTTGCAGCAGGAGTGGCGTCAATATCTGGATGATTCAGAGAGGCTGCTGAAGAACGTTGCCGGCGACTGGATTAAAAATCCTGAGCAATATGAACTCGCTGAGCACGGTTATATTGTTAAAACGGCGCAATCTGGCGGTGCCAGTTTCCATATCCTTTCTCTTTATGATCACCTGCTTGTTTGCAAGAAGGATGTGCCGCTCTTCAATCGCTTCGCCTCGCGAGAGGTTCATGCTGCAGAGTCTTTGCTGGCCCCAGGAGCAAAATTCAGCGACAGGCTTGGACACTCCGGAGATAAGTTTCCGCTGGCAAAGGCTCAGCGCGATGCCTTAAGCCATTTTCTGGATGCAAGACATGGCGATATCCTTGCTGTTAATGGACCTCCGGGAACCGGAAAAACCACGCTGGTGCTTTCCATTATCGCCACGCAGTGGGCCAGAGCGGCTCTCGAAAAATCTGAGCCTCCGGTTATTATCGCGACTTCAACGAACAACCAGGCTGTAACGAACATTATCGAAGCGTTCGGGAAAGATTTTTCCCAGGGCACTGGTGCAATGGCCGGACGATGGTTGCCAGAGCTGAAAAGCTTCGGCGCTTATTTTCCCTCAAGCACTCGTAAAGCTGAGGCAGCCAAAAAATATCAAACTGAAGATTTCTTCAACCAGGTTGAGTCAAAAGAGTATGTAGAGGATGCACTGCTGTTTTATCTCGAGAAAGCTAAGGCAGCTTTTCCTGAAAAAGAGTGTTCATCCCCTGAAAAGGTCATTGAACTCCTGCATGGTCAGTTGGCAGCAAAATCCGAGCAATTGAAAAGACTGAACGCAACATGGCAAACGTTAAGCCAGGTACGGGCTGCGCGTGAGCTTATTGCTAATGATATTGAGCAATATCTCGATAATTTAAATAAATTACTTTCCGGACAAGAACAAAAAGTCACTCTACTGAAGAGTGCTAAAACGGAATGGAAAAAATATCGCGCCGGTGAATCACTGATCTATTCATTATTTTCCTGGCTCCCAGCGGTTCGTAGTAAGCGACAGTACCAAATACAGCTGTTTCTCGAAGATAAATTAGGCGCGCTGATTTCAGGAAATCAGTGGTCTGATCCTGAAACTATCGAACGTAATATTGATGGGCTGCTCAATTCCGCTGAGTGCGAGCAAACAACATACCGGCAGCAGATTGACTCCGCCCATGAAATCGTTCTTAAAGAACAGCAGGCGGTTCAGGAGTGGCAGAGGCTGGCACTTGATTTAGGGTATGAGGGCGACGAGGAACTGAGCTTCTCACAGGCCGATGAACTGGCTGATACGCAGATTCGCTTCCCTGCATTTTTACTGACGACTCACTACTGGGAAGGTCGTTGGCTGATGGATATGGCCAGAATTGATGATCTGCAGGAAGAGAAGAAGAAAAAAGGCGCTAAAGGGGTAACCGCCCGTTGGCAACGTCGAATGAAACTCACTCCATGTGTGGTGATGACATGCTATATGCTGCCCGGCAATATGCAGATAAGTGAGCACAAAGGACAACGTAAATTCGAGAAAAGTTATTTGTATGATTTTGCCGATTTACTCATTGTCGATGAAGCCGGGCAGGTGCTTCCTGAAGTGGCTGCAGCCTCGTTTGCATTAGCTAAGAAGGCATTAGTGATTGGCGATACGGAGCAGATCCCGCCAATATGGAATATTGCTCCCGCGATTGATGTCGGTAACATGCTTGCGGAAAAAATTCTGTCTGGCAGTACGCAAGAAGAGATTACCGAGAAATATACGGCAATCGCAGACCTTGGTAAAAGTGCCGCATCTGGCAGCGTTATGAAAATAGCGCAGTTTGCTTCGCGCTATCAATATGATCCCGAACTGGCTCGTGGTATGTACCTATATGAACACCGCCGGTGCTTCGATAATATTATTGGATACTGTAATACGCTCTGCTATCACGGTAAGTTGTTGCCTAAAAGAGGGCGTGAAGAGAGCAATTTAATGCCCGCAATGGGTTATCTCCATATTGATGGTAAAGGAGAGCTGGCAAGTAGTGGAAGTAGATATAATTTGCTTGAGGCTGAAACGATAGCGGCCTGGTTGGCAGAGAACCAGCAAAATATTGAAGCGCATTACGGCAAATCGCTTCATGAAGTTGTCGGTATCGTGACGCCTTTTAGCGCGCAGGTATCCACTATCAAACAGGCGCTGGGTAAACAAGGTATCAGTACGGGCGCGAATGAAAAGTCGCTCACAGTGGGCACCGTGCACTCTCTTCAGGGAGCGGAAAGAGCGATTGTTATATTCTCGCCAGTCTATTCAAAACATGAAGACGGCGGGTTTATTGATAGCGATAACAGTATGCTGAATGTTGCAGTCTCCCGTGCGAAGGATAGCTTCCTGGTCTTCGGCGATATGGATCTGTTTGAGATCCAGCCTCCCTCATCTCCGCGAGGATTGCTGGCAAAATATCTCTTTGAGTCAGAGAAGAATGCGCTCACTTTTGATTATAAAGAGCGTAAGGATTTAAAAACTTCCGAGACCAAAATCTACACACTCCATGGTGTGGAGCAGCATGATAATTTCCTGAATCAGACGTTTGAAAATACCGATAAACACATCACGATAGTTTCTCCATGGCTGACCTGGCAAAAGCTGGAGCAAACCGGTTTTCTTGATTCTATGATTGCGGCGTGTTCACGTGGAATTAACGTCACGATAGTCACTGACAGAAGCTACAACACTGAACATAAAGATTTTGAGAAGCGAAAAGAGAAGCAGCAGAACCTTAAAGCGGCGCTGGAGAAACTGAATGCGCTGGGTATTGCTACAAAGCTGGTAAACCGTGTTCATAGCAAAATTGTTATTGGTGATGATGGTTTGCTATGCGTGGGATCGTTCAACTGGTTTAGTGCGACACGGGAAGCGCGATATGAACGATACGATACATCGATGGTTTACTCTGGTGATAACCTGAAAGGTGAGATTGAGGCTATTTATAATAGTCTTGAGAGGCGTCAGGTTTAGAACAGACATTTTGATTAGCCATCTTATCGGTGTTTTTCCCTGGATAAGATGGCTGAATGGAATGATCACGTCCCGGTATAACGATGAAGTATTTTCAGAAGGAATTATTGTGGCGACTAAGATGTGGATGATCCGCGGTGATGGCGGAAAATTGTACGACGACTTCAGAGACAAACAGGTTGTTGCAATTGGTTGGTCGCAGCTCGCTCCCTATGTGAAACCTGGATGCTCAAGAGAGCAGTTGTTTACCCGGTATCAGGAGCTTGAGCCACAGACTAAGCCAGGCACAGTTCGTTCTGGAGCTTCTCAGGTCTGGCGCTTTGTGAATGAAATGCAGAAAGGCGACTGGGCTATCACTTATTCACCTTCTAATCGGACCTATTTAATAGGGAAAATAGCGTCAGATTTTGAGTTTCATGCCGAGTGGCTTGAAGATGGCATGGGCATCGCCCGTAAAGTGAAGTGGAATGCGGAAGAGATTAAGCGCGATAGTCTGACTGATGCAACCAGAAACACCCTTGGCTCAACGCTGACAGTTTTTCAGGTGCCTGATTTTGCTGTGAATGAATTAGTGCAGGGCAATAAGCCTGTCTCAGATATCGTGCCGGAAGTACCTGTTTCAGGTGAAGAGGATGAGGTCGTTTCTAATCCTCTGCGCGACATGGAAATGATCGCTTTTGAAGGCATCAAGGATCGTATCAACCGTCTCGACTGGGATGAGATGCAGAATCTGGTCGCTGGCGTGTTACGCAGCATGGGATATAAAACTCAGGTATCGCCTGCGGGTGCTGACCGTGGGAAAGACATCATTGCTTCGCCTGACGGATTTGGGTTTGAAAATCCGCGCATTATTGTTGAGGTGAAGCACCGGCGGGAACAGATGAGCAGCCAGCAAATCCGTAGCTTTATCGGTGGCCGTCATAAAGACGATCGCGGGCTGTATGTCAGCACAGGCGGATTCAGCAAGGATGCGCGCTATGAGGCCGATCGTTCTACAATCCCGTTGACGCTATGGACACTTGACGATTTGGTCCGTGCGTTAGTGGAAAACTATGAGCAAGTGGATATTGAAACTAAGCTGTTGGTTCCACTAAAGAAAACGTACTTGCCTGCCTGAAAAATTTGCTACGCCTGTATATACAGGCGTAGTTGTAGCTTGTGGTAAGGTACTAAATATTCACTCGAAATGGATACCCTGAGAGACAGATTTACTCAGAATTGTACCAATAACTTTGATCGAATTCATGATGTAGCCCTCTAAAAAAGAGCATCCAACATAGTTGTGCAGGACCTTGGCTGAGCGGGGCATCCACATCACAACATAATTAGCTTCCCCATGGTTCGCTGAGCTTACTTACAATGTCCCTACGTGACAGTACTGTAGCGCAACGTTCCCAGAGATGAGCATCAGGATCGAGAGTACCGCGATACTTAACGGAGAACGCATCTTGAGCTTTCTTTCGTTCATGCATGTATTCATCCATGCGAGTGTTGAGTTCTTCCTCGTTGTCGATCCATTCATCATCAATCGTATCGGGAAGGCTGCCGAAAATGTCGTATGTATCGCGTAAGCGTTCCGACAGCACGTTATAAACTTTCTCGTCTTGTGTTTCGCTGTACACAAGATTGAGCATATCCACAAACTTACGTGTCTGACCAAAACGTTTGATTCGCCCGAGGCGCTGCTCTAAACGAGATGGGTTCCAGGGAAGGTCGACATTGATGAGTGTTCCCAAGGTTTGCAGGTTTAAGCCTTCACAGGCGGCATCCGTAGCAACCACTAATAGAATCTCGCGCGTCTTCACTGCGGATTTAATCAATTCGCGTTCAACGTTATTAAACTGTTCGCCCCTGAATAAGCCGCTTTTACCAACGCCAGCATAAACGGCTACCACTTCGCCTTTTAAGGACTTGGCCAGTTCTTTCGCTATCCACTCCGCCGTGTCGTAATACTGGCTGAAAATAATACAGCCGTGTTCCAGCCAAGTTTTTCCATCGGTACGGAATTCCGTTAAGAACCATTTCACTGTGTTCAGTTTTGAGTCAACGGCTTCGGGGCGTGACAGTTGTGTTTCAATCTCTCTTAAACAAGCGACCTCCGCAGGAGTCATTTCTGAAAGTAAGTGCTCAACATCTTCAACTAGATCCTCGTCTTCGTCAGAAACCGTATGTTTCAACATCTTTTGAGCAGTTTTTAAGCCTGATGCGAAACTTGAGCAGATCCGTTGCAACATCAAAGATTTCATGAAGCCTGCGGCTCGAGTGCGTGACTGAAGCAACTTACTGAACTCTTCCGCTTTTTCGTAAGCGACCTGGAATGGTGTATTGGTCGGAATGCCAAGCCCCACAAACCGCGACTGATACTGAGCTAGGTTGCGCTTAATGGGATGTGTATTCACCCCAACACGCTCTAACAGACCGTCATCTTCCAGCTGTTTACGCTTACGCAGCACTGTATGGCGTAGGATAGGGTTGTTCTCTTTAAAGAAGCTAGGTGTCATGCATTCGGAGAGCCAAAGACTCTGAATCATATAGTCGAGATCTTCGAAACGATGAGAATATCCAAAGGACTTATTATCAATGGACAGGTAGTCACGAATTTGCTGAACAGTATGGTGCTCATTGCTTGGCGGCAGGGGGTTGCTTAACCAATGCCAAACTTCAGCCTCAGATGTCACCTGAGTCTGGCCGGTTATCAACGGAATCGCTTGTTCATGGTCATGCCATGGCGACAGAGCATCGCCTAGTACAAATTCAGCACCAGAGTTCAAAATACCCAATAAATCCCATAACTCACGTACGTTGGTTTGAATAGGTGTCGCAGTACCCAGTACCAGATGCCGTGTACGCCTGCCGATCTGCAGCATGAAGGCCATGAGATTATTAGGTTCTGAAGCTTGATCTCCTAATCCTCCACGAATACGGGCTTTATGCGCCTCATCCAGAATAACGGTACCGAAACGATTCTTCAGAAGCATTCCAGCTTCTTTAACAAAGTCAGTCTTCTCCCGCTGATGCATAATCAGTCCGGTAGAGATAATGGCAATTCGATAAGGGCATTTTTTGATAGAGGAGGCATCACCTCGAGGTGAGAGTATTTGCCCCTCTACACCCAGCCAAACTTTCTTCTGCGAGGACCAAACCGCAGCAGGCACACCGAGCTTGTCCATCATCTCAATTTGCCACTGAATCGTGAGTGTAGAAGGTGCCAGAATCAAAACAGGTCCATCGTCTAGTAAAGCACTGACTAATGCACTGGTTGCCATTGATAGCGTTTTACCAACACCCACCTCGTCAGCCAATAGTAGGCGAGCCTTGCCATAGATCTCCCTATGTTCCAGAAACATAGTCACAAACGAGCGTTGCCAGGGCTGTAACTGCTCCCCTCCACGGTAGATAGGTGCTTCTGCCATGGCCGCCGCTGGGACTTCCTCTGGTTTCAATACATCAACGGTTACTTCCCGGCGATTAGATACACGGTGGATTTCAGCTAAGATCGCATCAGGCAGCGGGACGCCTTCAGTCCAGAGTGCCCAAAATTCTCTTTCTACCCAGTCCGCACTTTCTTCATCATCGTCTTGCCAAACAAGCTCATAATTGTGAGCGAATGCGCTTTTAGATTCATTCACTGAGCCAATAAAAGATTTACGGCTGCCATCTGCATAATGAATTGAGCCTGCTTTGCCGTGAAGGAATAACCGCTCCCTAGGGACTACGCGAATCTCAACATTACCCGAATGTAATAGCTGATCCAAAATCTGGTAGCGCTCCTTTTTCAGTAGCGCTTCAGCTTCTACATCCACTTCATTCCAGCGCTCTTTGAGTGCTGTATTCCGGCCAGTAGCTACCTGGAAGTCAGCCAGATCAAGCTCGGAATTACAGATGATCTTAACTTCTGGAATCTTTGCAATCTCTTCGCCTACAAGCTCAAAGATGGAGCTCCTGAAATAACCCGCAATCCGGAAATACTTAGCAGCCCCTTTCAACGATTCAGCGAGGAATTCCGTATCTAATCTTTCTGTGCGGGATGAAAAGCGCTTAATCGCCATAGATTACAACCTCTGGTTTCGAATGGCTTCCGCAAGGACACGCGCGCTGCTTGCTTCCTGCTCAGGGTTGAACGTTTTGGTACCTTTTAGACCTTCACGCTTTTCAGCCAGGTAATCCGCCATTTTGGCAAGCAGTTGCTTATTGGGCAGGTAATTCGGGCAGTTTTCCATGAGATGCAAAAGAACATCGTCTACTTCAACTTCTTTCGATATCTCAAATAAGGCATAAAGAAGGGCTCGCAGAGGAGTGCCAGTCATTTCGGCATCACCTGACATCATGGTACTTCTGAACTCGGTAGAAAGCTTTAGCCGAGCAGAGTTAGCCTTTGAGGCATCACTCATCAATTGATCAAAATGGTGAACCTTGAACGCCTTGGCGAAGTTCTGATAGTTATCCAAGGTTTTTGCACCCTGGTGTTCCATTTCGGCCATTTTCAGATAGAAGCGTTCAACCGCTTGAAGCTTCTGCCATTCGCTTTTCTCGAAGCCAACCGGCACCAAAAACTGAACTGCCGTTTGCACGGCGAAATCAATTAACTCATCAACAAAAGTTTTTTTGCCTTTTTGGCGTGGTGCCTCGGCTTCAGTCACCATGTCTTTACCGTCGATACGGGAATAAGCTGTCAGTACTTTCAACGCGGCTGCGTAACCAGCCATTTGCAGGTCAGCGTCGGTGTAGAGGCCTTCCGCGCCTTGGGAACGAACCTTCTTATCCAATCCGATTAACGATTCGACTTGCTCTTTAACGGCTTCTTCGATTTCCCAACCTAAATCATCGCGGAAGGTCTCTAATGCCTGATGGCGCTTGCGTAAAATGAGGATGATGGTGCCTTTTACGTTAGAACCACCACGTAATGCAGAGTCAGTTTCAGTAACTACGTACCATGCGGCAGTAACTTGAAGGCCGCTCGCCCAAATGATATTAGCCATGTCTGCCCAGATAGCGCCACTTTGATGGGTAAACATTAGCACCTGTAAACCATTGTCTGGCATCTTCTGCGCCATCTTGCGATAAGCAGCAACCATGCCTGTACGGAAACCCTCATCTTCTCCTTTTACCGCAAGAGATCGGCGACTATCCCAAGTCCAGTGGGCAAATTCCTTCGGCGGATTTTTCCTCAGCCAGGCAATAAAGAACTCTGTGATTTCTTCATACTTGACAGCATCGCCATATGGGGGATCAGTAATATAAATGTCGTTTTCCACATCTAACTCTGGCGCTGGATGTGAATTAACCACAAAGGAAACATTCTCGCTGATTCCACAGTGGTTGTGCTGAGCAGCCAAGATATTTTCGATAGATCCTGTTGCTCTAACTGGGTAGTTGTACAGAGTATTGAGCGCCTGATTATCAAATGTAGCCGCAGAACCGCCACCACCACCGGCCTGGGGTCGCCAGCGAGTTAGCTTGGACAAGTGATTCATGCACTGCAAGAAGTTAAATTTTCCTTCTGCGAGTGAATATTTGTTCACCAAGCTCAAAAATAGCAACTGCCTTGGATGGAATAAATGGTGCCAATGAGTCCAGCCTCGCGTCCTGATTGGCTCATCCGTTTTATCGCCCGCTTCAATAACCATATCAGGAACAAGACCTTGCTTCTGCCAGTCATCTAATTTGGATGCGACATGTTCTATTACCTTTTTTTCGCGTTTTAAGTCGTCATTGGTTACAGTACGAAATTCGTAGTAATACTGCGATCCTTTAGGTTTTTTTTTCATCCATTGAACGCAAAATAATCTATCCTGAAAAATATCGTCAGGACGAGGAGCAAAGTCTGTTTTCTCCCACATTCGCAGCTTGTTTAGGTTCTCCTTGCCTTCTTTATAGTCACCGCGAATTGTTTTGATATTAACGCGATACTGAGTTTTTCCATCTGGCGAGTGAATTACCTCGCCATCTTGTATGGTGCCTGATTTATAGAACTCCAGTTCCTCATCAGTCGATACTTCACGGATACTAATATCATATCGCCTCTCAGCAGGAACGGGCTTAAGCTCAGCAACAACTCGAAAACTATTGCTGATAATCAAACTTGGAATTAAAGGCACACGCCAACCGGATTCAGGGCAGGTCACCTCAACGCAGTATAGGAATACCTTTGCTCGCCATCCTCGGCCATCGGACTCAATGTCAAGCTCATCAATCTCTTTTTGAACTTTCTTAACGATATCCCGTTGGGCTTTGTCTATTTCTACTCTTTTTTGCGCGCTCGCACCAACAACGTTCAAAGCGCCCCAAGTAAGCATGCAGGAGATCGGGTTTAAGTCAGAGGCATAGACATCGCAACCTAAGCGAGCAGCCTCAAACGGAATTTGACCCGAACCAGAAAATACATCTGCCACTCTTGGCCTATGGCCAAACCGTGCAACACCTAGTTCCTCAACTAGTTGCGCAAAAGTGTGAGCAGAAGTACCAAGATGATTGTTGACCCGATTCCAAATATGGACGAAAAGAGATTCATCAATTTCTTCCGGGCGCTTAGCAATCCTGATTTGTTCGGCATAGGGTAATACCAAGTAATCGCCGATTGTTTCTTGTTTTGATGCTGGTAGTGAAGCCTCAATTCTCTTTTGCATTGACTCAGAGTCGATGCCCATTAACAGCTCAAATACCTCTAAATCTTCAAGCGGGTTGTCAGTTGCTGGTAACAATGAGCCCAGAATGCACGCTTTGTTTAAGATGAGAGGTTTTCTGCCTTTCCAAAAAGCACCCAACGACACCAGCAACTGACCGTGGCTTGCCATTCGTTCTTTAAAGGTCTCGGCAGATATTTTTTGTACCGGGAACAGGTGCTCAATAAGAGACGGTTTGTCTCTCCATTCAAACGGTTGCAAGGCCATCAAAACTCTCCCTTTTCCATAAACCCAAACAGATCCTGGGTCTCATCTTCAACTTGTAGCTTTTTAGACTTGGGCTTCTTTTTGGTTTCCAATTTGATATTGGCTCCATCCGATAGCGCGCAATAGAGCGCTTTACGCCAGCCTCGTTGTGTTTGATCATCACGACCTGCTTCAGCTGCGGTTTTACTGTAAAGCCACCATCTTTCTTCTGGGCGTAAAGCCAGCCACTTTTGGCAAATAACCAGACATTCATCGGGTGAGGCATGTTCTGCTGCCCAGCCAAGAACGCACAACTCACGTCCAAGAAAGCGGTCAAGCTTCACTTTACCGGTAGACCAAGTACCGGAGCTTTGTTTCTTAATCTTTAGGCGAGCGTTAAAGTCACGGCGAACGTCATCGCGGATCTTAGTCCAGAGCTCTCTGGCTAATATCAGGCGACACTCTACTGTTTCTCGGCGAGAATCTTCACCGTCAAAGCCATAGTCTTCATAGATCACAACAGCGTCACGGGGCGCTGCGGGAATCTCCACATAGAAGTGATGCATACCGAATTCTGACGGTGCCCCAAAATCAACGGTTTTATTCATCGTTGTTCCACCTCGCCATTACCGATTTCAATGCCAAGCTGCTTAACAAATTGCTCAAGATCATGCCCAGTCTGTGTGTAGGCTTTTTTGAAGGTCATGACCACAGGGGCTTCTGGACTTAACACGGTTTGCAAGTGCGTTAATACGGTTTCAATGAATTCGGCGCTGATTTTCATCTCACCTAGCGATATATGAATCACCTTTGGTGCAGATCCAACCATTAAGCTAATCTGCTCGAACTCAATGCCTTTCTCTTTGGCGATTTTCAAACCCTCGTAGGTTTTTGCCGAGCTATCCATACGTTTGGGTGAGGGGCTGACCAGAGTGGCGGGCTTATCTTTTATGATCGGTATTTCTTTAGAACCTGCTGCCGCAAAGGTGAAATTTCGCTTCTCTTCTAAGCCATCACATTCAGCAAAGACATAGATAGTGGCTTCCTGATCAGCGAGCTGGATTGGCACGGTGTAGGTTTCACCATTACGTGCTTCTGAACCATCTAGGGTGTACTTGATTGTGCCACGGGGGGCAACGAACAATTCGACTGTTCTCGCCACTTCGTCAAAGCGATTGCGTAATGTCAGTCGATTTTTCCAGGTGGTTGGGTTTCCAGTAAGGTTTTTACCGGTAGGGTCTACTGCCAAAAACTGCACTCGCAATGCTTTGGTTGCTAGCGTGTTATCACTAAGTACTGGGCTGCTTTCGGTAACTTCGTCATCTTCAGCATAATGAATGCGTGGGCTGTTACCTGCATTAGCCACGCCGATTTTAAGACGAACGGTGCCGGCATCATCCGGTGATGAGTCCTCGCTGATGATTACCTCAGTGGTTTTTGGCTTGGGCTTTTTCGTAATATAGCCATTGCCTAAATCCTCCCATACACCTCGCTGGTATGCCTCGATAGCGAGTTGATCGAAGCCACGGCTTGGCAACCAAGGCATCTGTGTTTTTTGCTTCATCTTATCGAGCAAATCTGTCTTTCTTGCCTCATCCAAAGTACCGAACAGCAATGACTCTGCTCGGGCTCTCAGTGCGTCGAAATTTTCGTTAATCTGGGTGTAAAGCTTGATGGGGTCGGACGTGAGAGTCTTCACGACTTGGCGTTCACCGTTGTATGGTTCGTTGGATGGATAGGTGCTATCCAGCGCTTTAGGCCGTAAAACGTCTTCACCTCGATTGTTACCGGGGAACAGGAGCTTATCGAATACAGAGAGCACTGTAGTTTGGAAGTCCTGCTCATACTGTGCTTTCTTCTCATCCAACTCTTTGCGCTGCGGATGTGATGCTGTAATTTCGTTGTCTGCCTTGGTAACAGCATAAACATGGCGTGCAGCCTTTTCTATACTGGCAATAGAGGATTTATCGCCCGTTAATACCAGAATGTTGTTTTTGTTTACCAAGCCCTTAAAGAAGTTGCCGACTACACCAGGTGGTGTTTTGCCATCTGGGCTGATTATTAACAGGGCACGACCACTCCTCAGTGTGGCCTGTGCTTCATCCATTTCAGGGAGTGGTAGTACTTTTTCGTATGCTTCTTTCGTGACTGGTCTATACATTTCCTCTAGTCGGTGACGAATTAATTCATCAACCTTATTTTGAGGTGCTTTGTCGGCATATCCCTGAAGCTTTTTGGTGAGATTTTCTTGGTGACTGAAGTAATTGCGCCCTTCTTGTGTTTGATGCAAATACCAAGCTGATTTAGCAAGTTCAGTGAATGCGTTTCGGTAGTCACTACCCTGATGGTTAGGATCAATCAAACATTCCAGCATTTCGCTCTCGGTTAAGCCCTTAACTGAGTTCACTGCGGTGGAGAGGCTGGCTGTTAGCAATAGCGTACCAACCTGTTGTGCATAGTGGTTGCCGTTATTGAGGTCAATGATCTGAGCATGAGCGCTGTCGGTGGAGTCCCAAAGATCTCTTGCGATAACATCGCGCATTTCTGAAATTTCAGCCAGCTTCTCACGAACATCGTGTATCGAAAGATCAAAGTGTTGGGCACCGATCAAATACACCTCTTCATCGCTTTCCCACACCGATTTAAGCAGTCTAGAAACCAACTCCATCAAACCACGGGTTTGTTTGAACTTTTCGTTTTCTTTGAACAAAGCAACGATGCTTTTAAAGCTTGGGTGGAATGGGTAAGTAGATTCGATGTCATTTGCCAATGCTTCTGCACTGCGCTCTACGGTTTTGGCTTTAGCGGCTTCCGCAAGTCTTGATGCATAGATCGACGCAATTTCAGAGACCTCATTTTTGTCTGGCAGAGACAAAAACAAACGTTTACGCAGAATCTCGTAGATTTCATTGGATTCGAGGTTTACCGGCGTAATGGATACCTCGGCGCGTCCGAGTTCTTGCGTAGCATCATCCAATGCACGCTGAATCAGTTTGCCTCCTGTATCGTAAGCTGCCTCAAGATCGGAAACTACAATACATACATTCTTTTTCTTCTGCGCTGCGGTCAACATATTGGAAAAAGCCCGTGTCACTACATCAGCTATAGTTCCTTGCCCAAGGACTTGGGTGCTGTAGTAGTGGAAGTATGGTGGCATTTCATCCAACAAGATTAGGATGGGTTCCTCACCATCAAAAATATTTATCCATGCTTGTTCATCGGGAGCTTTGGCTCCGGATTCCCAGTACTCCCTGAATACACCCTCTCGACCTAGCTGCCGAGCGATCTCACCCCAGAAATAGGAATGAGGATTATTGCGTCCATTGAATGCTGCTATTTTGGCTGAGCCAAAATCTGATTGGTATGGCATTGATCCTAAGTGGCTATTTCGAAGGGCAGCATCTTTTGCTAATAAACCAAAGCCGACCATCAAGTGGGTTTTACCACCACCCATAGCTTGCTTCAGGTGGAAAACAGTATCGTTTGATTTACCGGCTAAGCGTGCCATACCCTTGGAGAGCAAAGTTTTAAAACCGTCAGTGATGAAGGTCTTTTTAAAGTACTCTTGGCCATTGGTGTCGTTGATGATTTGATCAAGCTGTTCAATCTGGTCGCCGACATTGATTTCCAAGGCCTTCGGTTGCAACTGGCATGCACTACGTACGGTTTTCATTAAACTGCTCCTAAATTTGCTTTTTTATTCTTGATTACTGTTTTCGCCAGCTTTGCCATCGCGTATCCAGCCATCTACTTCATCCTTTTTAAATTTCCAAAGGCGTCCAATCATGTGTGCAGGTATACCTTTCTTTGCGATCTACTTGTATACCGTGTCTCGCTTAATCGCGAGGTAATCTGCAATCTCATCAACGGATAACCATCTGTTTTCCACTTTGGACTTCATTGGGCATTTTTTGGGCAAAAAAGGTTGAGGAACCACATAGTTATAGGGTTACATCGTAACAAACGAGGCTTAAAATTGTCAGGATAGAATAGTTATTGTAAGCGTAAAGCCACTGCCGCCTGTGATTCTGGTCCCAATATCGTTAGATTGGAACTCTTTCTAAACCAGATGGAGTTATATTCATGGAAAACGCTGCAGTCTGGCGAACTGAATCACGCACGGTCTACTCCATACGTATCCGCCCACAGTATACCTCGGAAGCTGGCCAGATGGGCAGTGGATGGACGTCTTTTCTATCCGGGCTGTACGCTGTTACTAACTGTGCGAAAGTGGGGCTTACGCAACTTGGGTGGAACCTTTCAAGCCAAAGGACTCATCACCCGTTGCCTCAGTAACTCGAACCCGGCACGCCCGTACATCTGCCGCTTCAACATTTTCAGCTGATTTACATGCCCTTCAACTACACCGTTACTCCATCTGCTGATAATGGCTGCACATATTGCTGCTGCATCAGCTTCCATCCCGCCTGCAACGCGCTGAAGCTCAACAGAGCCGCTTTCGCTGACATGAGTGAACCACCTACTTAGCATTGGCTTGTTTTTGGTTTTCAGGATCCGGTAGAAGTCCAACGCCAGTTGCTGTGCTATTTTCAGTTGCGGCTCTTTTTCACACATCAGCCCGATGAAGCGGGAGGCATAATTTTCTTCGCCCCTTATTATTCGCCAGGGCATCAACCAATGGCTCACGCGTGAAGCTGATGGAAGACTGGCTGGCGCACTAACCAGGGCAGCCCTATCGTTATGCCATTTGGCAACCTCATCCCTGACGGTTGTTTCGCTACTCGTGAAGCCATTTGCCGCCATTTCTCTCCATATCTGGCTGGCATTATGATCGCCACTTTCGCGCCGTTCTTCCAGCCACTCACGCCAGGGATCCAGAAGGCCAGGTTTCGGAGGCCGGGTCGACATTTCAGGGAATGTACCGGACTGGAGCCAGCGATCTGCCACCAGTCTGGCCTGAGGAGCACCTTCACGTGCCGCTGTAGCATAGATACCACCTCGATCGCGTGAGACAACCTGTATTTCTGGATATTTTCTAAACCAGGCAGCCAGCGTACGCTGATCGCGGCTAGGGAGCAGGACGAGGGGACGGTGAGTATCAAGATTGACTATTAACGTGCCGTCACGATGGCCTCGATGCCATGCCCACTCATCGATACCGACATGAGGCGTGCCAGGCAGTTTCGTCTCCGGAGTATTGACCACCCTGCGAAGAAGAGTATCTGCGCTGGTCCGGAGATCCGCTGCCGTTGCAGCCCGTCTTCCAGACTCACCACCGGTGCTTAATCCCAGTTGGCGCTGTAAATTTTGCAACGCCTGCGAAGACTGCTGCCGGGAACCGGCGAAGGGTGCCAGCGACTCGGCAAAAATTTTACGTGAACAGGATGGGTTATGGCAGTACCAGTGGCGGACGGCAAATGCCAGCCAGAGCGTGCGCCCTGAACAGGGTAGATGCTGTATCCGACGACGTCGGCAGCTGTGAACGGAACTGCTGCGTTTAAGGCATTCAGGACAATGAGCTGTCTTCCGGGAGGAGCGTAGATTGATGGTCACTCCAACAGGATCAACGGATTGTTGGGTCAACCCCCATCAACAGGGCAGTTGAAAAAGCTTCTTAAAAGAGGGCATTGTGTTATCCATAACTTCAAGCAGCTTAGATCCTTGTTAACTAAAAAGTTTCATCAATATTTTTCCACCCAAGTTGCGGAAGACCCACTTTCGCACCGTTAGTAACAGCTTGCTACGACGGTAGCTCTCTTTTGTGGTATAACTCCATCCTCATTATTTTGTGATAACGGTTTCCCCTTGGCTCACTTAGGTGGCAATGGGTTAATCTTGGTTCGCGCGAATTTGTACTCGTTGCGCAGTTTCTGCAGTGCCTTGGTTGCTCGTCATTCAGCTCATAGCTCATGTATAGCCGAGTTATAAGTTTAGATTAGGTATAAAGCAACGCAGTCCATGTATCAAATATCTCAATTTACCTTTTTTTGAGATAGAGTGTTCCCTGTTAATACCTAATAATTTATAGGTATCCCTATGCTTCAATCTCTGAACCACTTAACGCTTGCTGTCAGTAATTTGCAAAGTAGCCTGACATTCTGGCGCGATTTGCTGGGGTTGCAGTTACATGCTGAGTGGGGTACAGGTGCTTACCTTACCTGTGGTGACCTTTGGCTCTGTCTTTCTTATGACGTATCCCGTAGCTACGTGGCCCCACAGAAAAGTGACTATACCCATTACGCATTCAGCATTGCGCCAGAAGATTTTGAGCCGTTCTCATATAAGCTGAAACAGTCGGGAGTGACGGTCTGGAAAGACAATAAAAGCGAAGGGCAATCTTTCTATTTTCTTGACCCGGATGGCCACAAGCTGGAGCTGCATGTGGGAGATTTAGCATCTCGACTGGCGCAGTGCCGGGAGAGGCCTTACTCTGGAATGCGTTTTGGTCCTGGTAAATAATCACGCAACTTTGTGATCTTCCACGCAGTATTCAATTTTATGTCCCATTTTGGGGGCAAATCCTCAAAATAAAATCTCACAACCCATTAATTTTCAATAAATTAAACTAAAAGGCGAGTCCGGCCTTCGCCCCATCGCACCATCGGAACATCAATAGACGTCAACGGACGTTTTTTTGTGCCAGAAATCAGTGTCACACAAGGCTTTTCGCTATTTTTCGCTCAACCTACATCAACTTACTGATGCGGGTACAGCTGCGGCTATATCCCGATTCGATAATGTTTGTACCCACACAAAACCCTTGAAAGGGTACAAAGCTGAAATTCTCTAAACCATAGAGATGATTTTTATGATCCAGTCTTTCTCTTGTTGAGATAGTTCCAGTTTGCTCACTCGTGTTAAGAAGGTATTGATCACTTGAACATCCGAATTGGTGAGCCTATTTAATAGAGTGGGTGGTATACCTTTACTAACAATTGCTTTGCGGTGACTTTCGTAGTTTTTATTACTCATTGGTGTTCCTCAAATATCATTGTATGGCGGCATTGATCGTTTCCAGCAACCTTTACTTACTCACTTCGAACTGCATCCTCGTAGACTGTTCCACTACAATAATCGAAAAGGCGTGGATGTCCATTCAGGTATCCCGCTAATACGTATAGCAATAACAATGGCTTATGCGGCGCGCGCTGTTCACCCTTGTGCCAGATTTTTATGTTGGCAATTGCCTGCTGTAGCGATTTACTGGAAGCCATTGATATCCCTGGCAGTGAAATAATTGCGATCATGCTCGCAAATTTTCTGCTGTTCAAGCCTGCAAGTGAAGATATATTACTTTGATCTCATTTGTTTTTTTGCTGCTTGTTCTGAGAACGTATAAGGACATTCTCTATGAATAAACTCCCCGATCATCTTCCGCGGCGGTATATCATCGAAGCTATTCATTTATGGGATGCGGGAGAAACTCATCAGTTCCAGCCTGCACGGTTGTATGAGATTGAATATCATGGCCGACGTTACCCCTCGAAGGCGATTGCTGGCATCGCAGCGACATTGATGACGGGGACGCAATTTACCCCTGCGGATTTCACCGGCGGAATAAAATCTAAATGCGTCAAACTACTTATAGATCAGGGATTTCATATTCATCAGGATAAAGCCGCTGCGGCTCCCATAGCCGATGTTCTGTTCCCGGATGAGTTGCCGTCGCAGGGGACCTACGTTGAAGGTGCGGCGATAAAGGTGACGGTAAACCGCTATGAACGCGATAAAAAAGCTCGCGAGAAAGCAGTCGAATATCACGGATGCCAGTGCAACGTATGCGGCGTTGATCTGGTGAAGATCTATGGCGATATCGCTGAGGGCTTTATCCATATGCATCACCTGGTGCCGCTTTCAGCCGTTAAAGAGGATTACCTGCTGGATCCAGTTAATGATTTGCTTCCTGTGTGTCCTAATTGCCATGCGATGTTGCACCGACGCAAACCACCTTTTACGCCGGAGGAGTTAAAAGCGTTGATGGATGCGAATAAATCAAATTAATGAACGCTCACTTTTCACGCCAAAACTGCAAAATTGCTTCTACAAACCTGTCAGAAATAACCCCCCGACGGGCTGCCGTGCTGAAATGACTGCTTCGCAGTGCCGTCGTCCAGTTCTCCGGTGACCGGTACGCTGAACCG
>Ga0129316_1000526_pt1 | contig 20684 bp, 13 predicted proteins | sample Cm1ome_2_FD_94429 | JGI IMG/M metagenome (GOLD analysis project Ga0129316, IMG submission 94429) | Eastern black-and-white colobus group fecal microbial communities from Wisconsin, USA - Cm1022B metagenome | ecosystem: Host-associated > Mammals > Digestive system > Large intestine > Fecal...
CCGTAAGGAATCCTTCGAGCACACCAAAATTGGCTTTATGACGCAGCAGACGCTTGACAGCCCAATCAAAACGGATATATTTATCTTGCAATTCCATAAGAATATAATTTATTCATTTTCAATAGACAAAGATAGCAAAAAGGATCATTCTTTAGAAATTATCCTACCTGTTTTTTTAATTCAAGGCTATTCAGCTATATGTTCATTCATCTAGCGAACTCACGTTAATCTATAACGCAAAAGCGCAAACAGCCCCAAATTCCTTCACGTCCTTCCCCCCTCCTCTACTACAACTCTTCTTTTTCTATCAGCATCAGACATTTATTTCCGTCTTTCAGCATCTCGCTTTGAAGCAGACGATATCCGCACTCGCACAAGGTTTGTTCTATGCCGCAGGGGGTATATAGATGCAAGTGCCTGGTAGGATACAGATATTTATACCGGGCAAGAGCTTCCGTGTCGATGCCGGGCTTGACTATCGGAATCTCTATCAGCATTTTCAGCCGGGGGCCGGTCTTCCGATAGAGGGTTTTCAATACCTGCTTGACATCAAAAAGATGCTCGATGACATCCAAGGCGACAATCATCGAAAGCTCCCCGGGAATAGGCAATGAGTCTGCCCTGTTCACATCCCCCCACATAATGTGGCTTGACACAGGAGAAACCTGACGGGCGGCCGAAGAAAGTTCAATTCCGTATGCATGGCCAAACCCATGAGCCATCCATTGTGCGATGAACGCCCCATATCCACATCCCAAGTCCAATATATGGCAATTCCGCGTAGGAAGAATTCCCCAGGCACGCAGAATATCAAACCTTCTGTCAACCCGGTCCATGTCACGCCTATATTTCGCAAGAAGCGAATCCCGCGTAATGTACTGTACGGAACCGGCCGGTACAAAGTCGCTGTCCATATACACGTGGTTTTCATAATACGTCAGGATGCCCGTCTTTTCCTCCCCGTCCACTATGCGGTGAAAAGACTGGGTGTGGTCACGCTGATACCTGAAAATCTTAGCTTGCCGCATCTTCCTCAAACATTATATCCAGTTCCTGCATCCAGCCCGCACAGGCAGCACGGTCTATCTTGTCACCCAGTCCGGTCCTTACAGCCACGTCCACCAATGACTTCAATGTGTAATAATACATGCGGACTTCCGCATCCCCGGCATTCATCCCCTCTCTCAATATCCGTCTTAATTTATACAAGGCATTGTGCAGCATGACCCCGCTGATTTTCCCCTTCATCTCTTTGGACATACCGACAACCTCGGCATACGTAAACTCTTTCTGCGAATAATAATTCAGGAAAAACGCCAGATTGACACGCCGGAAGCGTTTGTCGGTCTTCATCTTTTCGACAAACAACTGCAAGTATTCCGCATTGCCGGAATCTTTGAGGCGCAGCGCGTAGGTTCTGTATTGAATGATCTTCATGCAGTCCTCTTCATCAGTTCCGATATCATTCAGGTTGATCTGGTCTATCCGCTGGCGGACAACGCTTTTTACCTCACCGGACACGGCATTGTCGCCCGACAGGTTCTTGGACAACAGATACAGCAGTTCGTGTCTGATGTTGTTATCCACCTCATCGATATGCTTCAACAGCGTGCGGCAGATCCGTTCTTTTTCCGCCGAACCGCTCAAAAGATGGTGCATGAAATAGTCGATGAAATCGGACAGGTAGAAATCGGACCGGTTCAACAGGCTGATGTTCTTCTCCAGGTCCAGCAGTATCTGATAGAGGTATCTGGCATACACAAAAGCCCGGCAATACACATTGCATTCCAGCTCGCCGAAATATTTCCTGTCGATATTTTCTCTTTGCATGGCTTCGGCCACCACCTCGTTCAAACGATGGCCGGCACAGTATTCAGATATGATTTCGTAGATATTCAGATGTTCCGCTTTCATGAACATCTTATCGAAATGACCGAACAGCTGCATCAGCTGCCAGTCTATATGCTTTATCTCCTTCTTCAGCGCATCCTCCACGCTTATCACGTGGCGGCAATTCTCGATGAAGCAAGACTTTTCGGCTTCCGTCTTGTCCGCCAGGAACAAAGAGGCATAGCAGTTGACGTAGGAGGCTACCTTGTCTTCATTGTACGAACAGATATTATTCAGGGTGATTTCCACCACTTCCTTGTTCGCATTGATTTTTTGCTTGATTTCTGTGATGAACTGGCAATCGGTCTTGTCCTGATTGGTATTGTAGGTAATGCAGAATGTGAACTTATCTTTGCATGAGTCCAGTATATTCAACACCTTTTCAACGTCATTCTGACCGTCGGCATCCTTCTTTTCATCGTCCTTCTTCTTGCCATCGTCCTTCTTCTTGACCACACTGTCCAGATTGGCCAGAAACAGGACGTAATTACCGGATGCGGATTCAAACAGATGCAGCAGGCACCTGCAGATGGTTTCAACACCGCACCGCTCACGGTCCAGCTTGTTAAAGTCAATATAGAGTTTGGGTGACGCGCAGCATTCATAAATCAGTGCCAGCAGGATATTCTCTCCTTTTCCGGGGCCTCCGGTAATAATGAGGGCACGGTGTATATCTGCCATGTCTTTGGCCAGTTGGGAAATAGAGAAGGGAGAGCCGGAGGGAGAATTGGTTTCGGCGATGAGCGAGAAAAGCGTGTCATAGTCCGTAGTATCCGATGCCGCTCTCGACAGCCGGGGCAGGTGTTTCTTGTCGCACTTGCTTCGCAGGTATTCTTCACAAGTCATCGTTCTCCGCGTCTTTCCATCTGTAAACTCATGTATTTCGGACAAGTAAGCGGCCACGTATTCACTGATATTACCCATAGCCACTTTTCTGAGTCTTTTTAGCTTGTGTTTCAGCGCCTCCTCGCAGGTGTCCGAAGGGCTCTTGACTATCAATAACTCACTTTTGGGGAAGCAATGCCTGGAATCGATCCTTTTCATTAAGGAAAACCAGTCTGCAAAATAATAGGCTTCCATGTCCACAATGTCCCACTCCTTCAAGGTATCCAGCGACTTGTCGGACAGCAGTTCCGCCTTGTTCTTCAGCACATGCGGAAAGGTGATACATGTGCCGCATTTCACTGTTCCTTCCGTCAAGGCAATTTCTCCACCGGCCAGCAAGGTGCTGATTTCCCGGTCTGCCTTGACTGCATCCAGCCGGGCCTTTATATTTTTCGAGATCTGCCGCAGCAGTTCTTCGTGTCCGGCAGCATTTATTTTATCAAATACACTTTGGACGATGGAACGGTTAATTTCTGCCGTGCTTTGTGAAAAAGTTCCATTGGAATCTTTCTTGGTGACACATACATTTTGAGACACTAAAAAGACTTCCCCCAGTTTTACTTTGGCGCCGAATGCTCCTACCACTCCTATGTTGATATAGAATCCTGACTTATAGAAGCGCGAGATGATATAAAGCAGCTTGTAAGCCGCCGCATTTCCCATCTCCTTGATGTTTTCATTGCGTGCCAGGCTGCACACCACGCAGGTTCTTATTTTACGGTTCTTGTCTATAAAGGACAATTTCTCGGCCGACAGACCCGAATGGCCGCATGCGTTGGTCTCGCATACCTCACGGTCAAAAAAGCCTTTTTTACGAAGGAAATCAATAAAGAGATCTTTTTCTTCTTTCAGAATGGAGAATATGATACAGTCCACATATTCCGGTGTGGGACCGCTTTTTCCGGGGGTGTTCTTCTTTGTGCTCATCATAGTTTTCGATTTTACTTATTGGCTATCTTTCATATATTCGAACAATGCTGTCATGACCTGTCGGTTTACTCCCAGTGCAACTCCTTCGTCGAACATTCTTTTCAGCTCTGTGCAGGGGATATACAGAAATTCCTCCACTTCGTCTTTGTCATAGTGCAAGGCAGAAAGGTCTATATCGCCATGCAGGGTGTATCCGGCCAGGAATACATTGTCTGTTTTGTCTTGTGATGTTTTAGAGTCCCGGCAGGCATAGAGCAGCCGCGCAGGCCCGACATCCAGTTCGATGCCCATTTCCTCGTGCATCTCGCGTTTCATGCAGGCATATTCATCTTCACCCGTCCTCAGGTGTCCGCCCACCGATACGGTAAGCAGCCCGGGCGAAATGCTTTTCTTCCTGCTCCGACGCTGCATCAAGATTTCATGGCGGCTATTGATGATAAACAGCCCCACCACACGGTGCCAGTTTCCATCGCGATGTACCTCGGCATACGTTTTCACACCTATGCGTTGTCCCGCCTCATCATATATATCCAGCATTTCTTCTTTCATAATCAGTACTTTTTTAAAAGACAGAAGATGCCCCCCTTGTGCAAGGAGGCATCTCTGTGGTTATCTTAACTAAATAAGATTAGTTGTTCTTAGCAACTGTCACCTTAACGATAGAAGATACAGAAGTACCCCAAACGTCGGTTACAGTAACCTTAACCTGACATTCCTGAGCAGTTGCAACTACTGTAAGAGGATCTTTCAATGTAATTTCGAAGTATTGAGACTTTTCGGTCTTAGAAACAGTACCTTCGAACGCTGTTCCTACGTTCAAGTATTGCTCAGCATTATCATCAGCAGCCTCGATAGTAACTTTGCTCAAACCTACAGTGTTGTTGTACTTATAAGTATCCACTTTAAGATTTCCTGCTTCAGCGTAGATTTCTCCTACATAGAACTTAGTACCGAATACGTCAGCACCTGTAAATTCGCTGGCAAGAACCTTAAGAACGGCATCTCCCTTGATAGACTTAGCGGCAGTAGGACCGGCAAATGTACCTTCCTTAACCGGGCTCTTCACTGTCAACTTGATTGTTTCAGCTACAGGAGCGATGTTGGGGTTACCGAACGGAGCGTAAGTTACCTTGAACTCTCTTTCAGCGTAAACAGTGTTGATAGCGTCTTTAGCATCGTATACAGGAACTGTAATTTCGGTAGAATTGGGACTCATCCAAGTTTTGCCACCAGAAGGCAATACTTCCTCGAATGAAATATTGTCTTCCTTATCTGCATTCTTGTACAGAGACAACAATTCGTAAGTAACGTTACCAGCAGCAGCATTAGGTTTACCGTATGCGCTAGCGTTGTTACCGTTGAAGTATGCGGGGTCTTTCACCAGTGAAGCAGCGTTTGCCTTGATGATTACCTTCACGTTTTCTTTACGCAATACATCACTTGCGCTGTTCTTGAATGTAATTACTGCGTTCAATTCACAAACAGGAGCCACCTCGTAATTAATCTTGAATGCAAGGAATGTTTCAGCAGTTTCAGCATACTTGTCTCCTACAGATTCAGCCTTACCTTCTTTAGTAAACTTGTAAGCACCAGCCTTAAGTTCGATGAAGGTTGAGATAGCTACATTCTTATCAGCAGCATTCTTAACTTCTGTAATCTCTTTACCTTCAGCATCTACAAACTGAATTTCCATTGCATTCCAGTTCTTCTTGAACAAACCTGCGTCCGCACCCATTGCACTGTACATGTTGTTCAATGAAGTGAATGCCCAGTCAGCGTCTGCCTTCTGAGTAGCTACGCCCAATGTATAGTTTACATCAGCAAGATTGTTGTTAGAAGAGATGTCAGCCTTATTAACAGTTACGTCCATTGTCAAAGCTGTAGCTCCTTCGGACACTTTACCGTTCACATCCATTACGTTTACTTTAACAGTGAAAGTCTGACCTACAGCCACAGCCTTGGTAGCAGTGAACTGACCTTCTCTAGTCAAAGTGATGCCGTAAGTAGCTGCATCGTTAGCGTTAGCCAACTGATAGTAGCACTTGTAAATAACTTCAGCATTAGTCAAAGACTTGTTCAAGTCTACTGTTTCGTTCAATTTTGTAGAAGCAGCATTTGCAGAAACTGCATCTTGTGTTGTACCAGCAGTAATTTCCGCATCGTATGCAGTATATACATAAGAATCACCCGAAGCTGCTCTCAAAGCCAGACGCTGTTTGTTAGCTTCTTTCAATGCTTCTTCTGTAGCACCAGCCTTGATACCTACTGTCAAAGCGAACAAGCCGTTGGCAGAAGATCTTGTGATAGCGTCTTTAGGATTGTAAGCCTCAGCTTTCGCTACAACGAAAGGAGAAGTACCCTTGCTGTTCACGATAGCGAAATCGATCGCTGTTTCATCAATGCCCGAAGGATTGATCTGTGCAATCAGCTGAGCGGAAGCATTAGTCAATACAGTACCCTTTGCATAGGTTGCACCGTCAAACTTAACACCGTTAGCAGCTGTTACTGTACCGTATGTCAATGTAGCAGCACCCTCCATCAAGCTCATGCTGGTAACAGAAGCGAATTTAGGCAATTTCACCTTTGTGTATTCAGAACCGGCTTGGTTAGCGGCTACGTTCAGTTCATAATAGTTACCCATATCTACTACGTATGCGCTGGCACCCTTTGCAGAAACACCTGTATCGGTAGCGTCGTATGCTTTTGTTTCAGCGTTCCAAGTGTAAACCACCCAGTTGCCTGTTTCGGGGTCGATAGAAGGAGACTTAGCATCGATACCATTGTCGCCCGGTTTGCCTGCTTCGCCCGGAGCACCCGGTTCACCCGGTTTACCAGCTTCGCCCGGTTTGCCATCCTTACCTACAGCGCAAATACCAGTGTCATGACCGTCGATGATCCAGTTGCCTGTTTCTTTATCGATAGCGATTTCCACTTTATCACCTTTGTCACCCTTAATGGTTTCGATAGTGCTGGTGCTGTTGTCATTCCAAGTAACGACAATGCCGTCACCTTGCTTTGTTACGTTGGTAACGTATTTACCAGCGTCTACTTTGGTCTGTAAAGCAGCCAGCTGAGACTTGATATCAGTCAACTCTTTGTTGATGTTGTCAATGTCATCATCATAGTCTTTACAAGACACAAATGTACCTGTCGACGAAACCATCAAGGCTCCGAACAGGATTGCACTTAAAAACTTTTTGTTCATAATAGAAAAACTTTAAATTTATAAATTTAAAAAACTAAAATTGATTATACATAAGTAAATTCATTTTCAACTTGTTACTTCATCCGTCTTCCATGCCGTCCGCTCCTTTCCCTCCCTCCTCCTGAAGGACAGGGGAGGCATACCCTCTACCTTGCAGAATGCGGCATAGAAGGCACTTTTCGACGCGAATCCGCAGGATTCCGGCAAATCTTTCAGGGTGCACCGTCCGGACACCAGCAGTTCTTTGGCGTACTGCACCCGGTAGGTGTTTACCAGCTCTTTCAGATTGCATCCGAAATACCGGTTCACCACATTGCTCAGATAAGTCTGGTTGGTATCCAGCATCTCACTCAGTTTTCTCAAGGACAATGAAGCATCCAGAAATACCAGACGTATCTCCAGCTGATACAATATACCTTTATATATATCGCTGTCAGCCTTCCGGACTTCCCCTTCTCCGACGGACACTTCCTTCCAACGCCGCTCGGCGGCCTTATAAAGCAAAGTTTTCTGTCGCACCGAGTCGGTGGTCGTTTTCTTACGTTTTAGAAATAGATATTCCATCTGCCTTGTTCCCGTTTATCAGTTCTTCCGCCCGTTTCAAGGGGACTTATACCTTATATATAAGGCTCTCCGAAACGGGGCTTTTTTGTAGATCTCTTAATAAGAGATCTATTATGAAAAGATAAAAGACATAAAATCAAGTAATTAAGGAGGTGGAAAGACTATATATAAAGAGGATATTTAAAGTGGAAAAATAATTATTTTCACTTACCGGGTAATTTTTTCTATAAAAAATGCACTAGTATTCAAAACTTTACTTATTTTTGCACGGTAAATGTATATCTCTTATTAAGAGACTCATGTTCATGTCGTGCATAATATTCATAGATACAGATACTTACAATCTCCGTCTTTCTCCGAAAGTTATTTTTTTGCTTTGCCATCTTGGTGCAAACTCCTTCACACCAATTTTAAAATAATCGAGTCTTGATCGGTTTCCAATTATGGTGAATTCGCCATAATTAAAGTTCGGATTATATACTTTCCCAAAAATCCCGAAAAACCGAGACCCCGCCACACTGTGCTAAGTGACAACAACCGGACAAATAAGGTTTCTCATCCGGTCGAAGTTGTTGCATCTTCCTTTCGAGTCAGTCATTTCACTTGGGTGATGAAGCTTCATCACTAAAGTGCTCAAACTTCATCACTCTAGTGATACAATATCATCATTAGAGTGAAACAATTGACTCGAAAGGAAGATATCGTATAATCAACCTGACAAAACAAGCTATTATCAGGGATATTCACGCTTAATCACTTTTATCTGAAACCCCACGGGAAACACTTGGAAAACGCATTTTCTGGCAGTATCTTTGTTCCAACGGAAACCCAAAAACAAAAAATATGGATAGAAAATTATTGAACAAAGTAATGAAGAAGCTTGCCTCATCAAATGTAGTAAAAAAAACGTCAGAAGAGAGTACATCTTCCTCATTATCAACGCACAAAGACTCGGAGACGGAGCAAATACAGCAAAAGATGGAGCAATATTTGCTGAACCGCTACCATTTCCGCTTCAATGTGCTGACAGAACAAACGGAATACAGCAAGAAGGGCAACGGCACACCTATATATAAGGTAATAAGCCAGCGCACCCTGAACAGTCTGTGTCTGGAGGCGCGCGCCCGCCACATCAACTGCTGGGACAAGGATGTAAGCCGGTTCGTGAACTCGGAGCAGATGCCGGACTACCATCCGTTGCTCTCCTACATGGATGCTCTTCCCGAATGGGACGGCAAAGATCGTGTGACTCCGCTGGCGCAACGCATATCCGCGAAAAGTTTTTGGGTGAACAGTTTCCACCGCTGGCTGCTGGGCGTGACCGCCCAATGGAGCGGACGCATGGCCCGGTGCGCCAACGCCGTGGCTCCCATGCTGGTGAGCAGTGAACAGGGACGGTGCAAATCCACCTTCTGCGAACTGCTGATGCCCGATTCGCTGAAGGACTACTATACGGACAGTTTCGAACTGACGGGGCAGGCGGGATGCGAACAGAAACTGGCTTTCTTCGGGCTGATCAACCTGGATGAGTACGACCGTCTCCCGCCGCAGAAACTGCCGTTACTGAAGAATCTGATGCAGATGAAAAAGCTGGACTTCCGCAAGTCGCACCGCTCGTCCTACAGCCACTTGCCCCGCATGGCTTCGTTTATCGGCACCAGCAACCGGAAAGCGCTGCTCACCGACCCCAGCGGAAGCCGCCGTTATTTCTTCGCCGAGGTAAAGGAGAAGATAGACTGCTCGCCACTGGAGCACAAACAGCTTTTCGCCCAGCTGAAAGCGGAACTGGACGAGGGAAAGCGTTACTGGTTCTCGGCGGAGGAGGAGGCCGAGCTGAAACTGCGCAACCAGGCGTATTATGCCTTGCCCACAGAGACGGAGATGGTGTTCCATTACTTCCGTCTGCCGGAGAAGGACGAGGATTTCAAACTCTACTCGGCTGTGGCCTTGTTCAACTTCTTGCTGAAACGTTATCCGGCAGCCATGCGCGGCATGACGGTAAACAAGATGGGGAGAATCATGAACTCGATAGGGGCGGAACGGATGCATACCACAACCGGAAATATGTATAAACTGGTGCCGCTGGCCGGATAAAGGAAAATACCCCCTGCCACACATAGCTGTAGCAGGGGGTATTTTATTGGTAAAAATGACTCGGCACACCCCCGTTCATAATCTTTATATACTTCAAATCCGGCTATCCCGGTATTATAATCCGGCTATTTCTTCCAATGACAATCCGGTCGCCTTGACTATCTCTTTTGCCGGCACATTCATGGATTTCAAGTTACGGGCTACTGTGATGATGCCTTTCATCCGTCCTTCCACTAAACCTTTGGCATGTCCTTCGGCACGTCCTTCGGCACGCCCTTCGGCACGCCCTTCGGCCAAACCTTCTATTCTGGCCCCATCCAGCACATCATTCTGTATCATGATCGCATTAAGATGTTCATCGTAAGCATGACGCTCTTCCGGTGTCATATCATAATATCTCAACTTCTCTCTAGCTTCGGGCAGTCCGGGGGCATGTGCGTCAGGACTGATTTTCCCGGTCTTGAAATAACTGATCCACTCTTCCAGAGGGGTCTTCGCCACTTTGTTGAACTCGTTCACACGAATCAGGTAATACTCAGGGAATATCTTTTCGGGAAGTTTATGGATAATGGCATCCTCCTGCCGCGTGGTAACCTGCAAACGGTCGCCCGTATGCACGCCGACAAAATGATTCTGGCCGTGATAAAGATAGTCACTTCCCTTGCCGATATCGAAATAAAGAATACTGATGGAGTAAATCTTTTTCACCTCGCTGTACTGCTTTCCCAAAGAGATGTGCTCGGTGATGGCTTTCGCCACCCCATACAGGATACGCTCCAGATAATACAACTCGCGCGTGTTCTGTATCTCAACAATGATGATCTCATCCTTGCTGTTCTTCGCCTTGATATCTACACGGTTGAACTTGTCCTCGGGCGTTTGCTGGTTGCCTTCGCTTTCCAGTATCTCCACGATGCGCACCTGCTCATTCAGCAGCACGGTGATCAGACCTTCCAGTACCCCGAAATTAGCCTTGTCGCGAAGCATGCGCTTCATCGCCCAGTCAAAACGTATGTAAGTATCTTTTTCCATATTCCTTCGGTTTTGCCACAAAGGAACGAAATTTATACCGCTTTTCCTAACATATCGGGGATTTAGTGGGAAAGAAAAACTTTCCCCAAAAAAGCAGAAAGAAATGCTTTGGGGAAAGTTTAATAAAAGATTAAAGTAATAGAGTTATTCTACTACATCACGTACACAACGGACATGGACAAAATTTATGGTATTTTCATCAGGAGCAGAATACTCCATAGAAGCTGTATTACCCCATTCATCAGCATTATCCCTTCTATTATAGTATATCGTAGAGAACCGGGTTCCATCCCCTAGAAATTCTTGAGTACAAGATACCCATTGCCACAGACAATATGTATTAGATGTTACATCAAAAATTTTATCCTCTTCTCGTCTCATTATTGATAACTCCTTTTGATTGGGGACACGCCATTTTCCTCTATCTGAGCCATCCTCTTTCTCTGAATACATACTACAAATAGAGTTAGCATTGACAGATGCAGCCCAAACCAATCGATGATTGCCAGCACCTAAATGCAAAGTATATCCTCCCCCTTTGCTAGTTGCATTATATATATATGCTTCACCTGTCTCAGCTGTTGTCGGTGACTCACAATCCTTTACTGCATATTGAAACTTATAATAAGGTTGGTTCGCCCCATCTATAAGCGAATGCACTCCCAAATTATCTACGGGAGTTGTACGAATACCACTGGCATAATATTTCATCTCGATTGTACGATTCTCAGTATCAACCGTGTATGCTCTTTGAATAGGGTCATCTGCAACAACGTTATTCAAATTTACGCCTAAATTACGGATACACCGAATTTCCCAAGCTGATTCCCATTGTTTACCTGTTACTCCACGGCGACCAATAGACATACCCTCTTCTGCCCATAAAATCAGCCCGTCACTGGAAACATAATGAAAGCAACTATTTTCTTGACCAAATTCAAATTCTGCCGGATTAAAAGAAGTTGGATCAACCAAAGGAGACTCTAACGACTGACGTCCCAAAACAATACGTGCATATTTTCCCATAGCAGGTAGATACCATCGTAATTCATTTTCATCAATCATTCCATTACCATTCAAGTCCCGATTACGAGAAAGGCAAGCTGATATGGGTTCATAAAATTTATCTGTAGAATTAGGGTCCCAGTTTGTAACAAGATAATTCTCTCCCTCAATAGGTAATAACGCAACCGTAGGATGTGTGACGCCTAAACGATGGATTCCTTTTCCGCCATTCCTAGTTCCCATATAGTCATTATCAACCTTCGGAATAGAGGTTATTTCTTCTTGCTTTACAAAAGAAGTCCAGTTCTTATTTTTGACATGAAACCACATATTCCACCGTCCATTATCTGGATTCCATCCATTCCAGGTAGTTCCGTTCTGATAGGTTCCACCTGTTGGAGTAGTCACGTTATTACTCCATCGCAAATTTAATCCCGAACTTTCATTAATATGTTCCACACCAAGAGCTGTTAGGGAATGATTTCCATCTGTCTTATAATAGGTTTGTATAGATTTCTGCCGAATCATATATTTTGCCTTTCCATAACGGCTATTCCCATCGGATGATACCTCACTCCCCTGGATGGAGAGAAAAAGAGTACGTGGAACCTTATTCACATATTTCCACCACTCATTATTTGTTTCATTACCATCATCCTGTTCATTATGATAAACATTTTCATCAATAAAGACAGTATAATATAGTTGGTTTTCATCTTTGGGATCGCCATTTTTTAAATCTCTTGTATGTACATTCACTAACATACCCTTTTCATTAGTACGAATCAAATCATCTAATGTCCATGCATCCCCACTCACTTCATCCTTATATACTGCTAATGTTTCTGCATTAGTTGTAGGTTTGAACCGTATCCAGTTATAAAATTTAGCATCTTCCTTACCGCTTTCTATGTATTCCTCCCCTATTTTTATTCTTCTAACCTCCTTTATTTCAGCATCATAAGGTGCAGTTATAAGATATTCCAGCTGACACCGTTCCCTGTTACTTAAATGAATATTATACACACCATAATGTGAATCAAAATCTATGATTTCAGTATCAGTATCATATACATCACCTTCTACTCCATGTTGAAAATTGTCCCCCTCTTTCTTTGCTTCCACCACAACTTTGTCCAATCCTTTAATAATCACATTATAAGTATACTTTGTATTACGACGACAATTAAAATCTTTTGCTTTAGCAGCCTTATCATCACCCTCACAATAACCTAAATGAATCCGATAAATTACATTCCCAGTACGATGAATCTTCTTTGCCGCATCTGTAAAATAAGAAACCTCAGCTTTTATTTCCACATACGACGCAAAATTATTCGGGTTATCTTTATTTGGAGTTTCACATAGGCTGGAATAGATTCCGGTATTTGTACCATCATCATTTTTATATTCTTTTTCACGATCATCATATTGATCCAAAGTTTTCACTCCTGTATGCTTATTTTCATATTGATAGAAATCAAAAGTTTTACAATTCTTTTGATCATCCGTCATTTCATCAGTAAAATTTTGCCCCAAAACTGATGAAGCATAATTAATAGCTATGCCTTTTTTCTCACTGCCAGACAAATAGTCGGCATTATCTCCTGCATTACCACTCTGTTCATGCAGAAAACTCAATGTGGGGACATTACATACTTTCCAATTTTGCAACGTCACTTGAAGATCGTAAACACCATCCTTACCGTCAGTTGCTTCTTGAACTCCACCCATTATAATATTAAATTTCACGTAAGAAAGTAAACGGCGCAAATGAATAGCTCCTCCTTTAAGTTCATTCATACCTGGCTGTATTTCTACTACGTTGTTTCCATCCCAGCCATCATCATTATCGTTGACCTCATAATTTTGATAGACTCCAGCCATAACAAGATTTGCTTCGAGAATGGACACATTTCCCGGAATTACATGAGCAGCGGAAATAGCAGTAAACTGATCCCATGTATCAGCCGCCAGCAAAAGCTCCTTTAGCTCACGCCGCTCTCCAGCAAGAATAGTACTTCCTTCTTTCGTTTTCAATTCCAAGCCACAATAACCTACATTACCGGTTCCCGTAACATTGGCAACTGCTACAATGTAGCTTTCCCCCGACCGTGTTTCAATATTATCCAACTGGCTCAATTGATGCATATCTTTATTCTCCGGATCCTCGAAAAAGCAATTTGTGGTACATTTCTTTGTATTCTTATTATAAATACCCAACCACAAATTATTCACCTTAGCAGCATCCTCATCGCTCATTACAGTACGTGTCTTCACTCCCATATCAGGTACCAAAACCCTCAAGCTGATAGTAGCAGGTTCTCCTTCCGGACAATATTTCCCTCCATAAAAATCATCATCCCTACAAGCAGTCAGCAACAGCAGTCCTATACACAACAGCCTCACCAAACCTCTTATTGTTCTTTTATCTATCCTCATAATCCTTTTCTATTTTTATCAAAACAATTGGTTAATAAAATTCTATATCATCTGATTTCTTTGTTGCCCACGGGCATACTGTATAGTTTAGTACCAAAGTTATTTTTTCCGCCTGTTTCACTCCTTCAATAATATACCGATAAATATGGTTGCGAAGTAACGCATTCCATGGATAAGTAACAGCATCCGTATCGGTTTTCCCCTCTTCGGTATATGGAGATAAAGACAATTTATATGTTTGTTCTTCAAGACCACCGTCAGAGATTGTCACAGCAATGATATCACGTGCGGTATTAGTTTCAAAGGCATATTCAGGCAGATAGGCTACAAATATGTTAGTTCCAGGTTCGTTATGAAAAGATAAAGCCTGATCATTTTTTGTTTGAGATATATCAGGAATTCGTGGAGATTGAACATTCTCTGTATTCACCAATTGATTACCTGTCAATACAGGAGCCAAATAACCATTTACATTATAAGGTAAAATACTGACACCACTGATATTTAGTTTTTCATCCTTAATAGCATCTACTATCTCAATTTTCGCCAACGCACGAAGCATATTGACAGGATTCAACAAATAAGGATTAGCCTCATTATATACTTTCTTGTCATACTTGGCAAGATCTACTGTTTCCAATCCGAACATGGGGATGCCTGCCCTATTTTCACTAGTTGACGGAATCCATGAAGTGTTACTATTTGAAGCAACCGAAAACACCAGCTTTTGCAAATCATCTAATGTCGAATTTTCATTCAATAATATATCCGTAGCAGAAGAAAACGTCTTCCAATTAGCTACCGCAACCAAACGGAAAGTCTGTTCAGTTGAGAAAACTCCCGGATCCAGTTCAGCCGTCAAATAATACATATCACCCACAGGCGTCACCACCGATTTCATCTTTTGATTCTCTTCATCTGTACTTCCAACAGTCCCATCTATCGGATAAATCTGTGCTAACAGCTTACTATTGCTTGGACTATCTGTTCCTGCAGAAGGCACAGAAAAGGCATAAATCTTCAAATCATTGATATTAATATAACTCTCCGAAGAAGTTCCTTCTTCATCAGTAAGATCACCTTCCGCACGTGCCGGAGAGGCATTCCCTGCAGAGATGGCAATGCTGATAAAGAAACTACCATCGTCCGGAGCGGTGGAAGTGCCTTCATCCTCATTGACGCACGCCGGGAGAAGCCCTCCCAGCAATGCGGTCATGAATAATGGTAAAATTCTATCTTTCAAAAACTTCATAATTCTGAATATTTGAATCGTTGATTAGTGAAGGTCCGTATTCTGGATTATCACATGCCATGAATTAATGAATATACCTGCGTTGATATACCAATCGTATGGATCAGGATCGGGGTCAGGATCGGGGTCAGGATCGGGGTCGGGATCAGGATCGGGATCAGGGTCAGGGTCAGGATCAGGGTCAGGGTCAGGGTCAGGATCAGGATCGGGATCAGGATCAGGATCGGGGTCAGGATCGGGATCGGGATCATCACCACCTTCTATCGTAAAGGTAAGATAATACTCATCTTCACGATTCAAATACTCCTGATTACTCATAGGTTGCATGTATTGTTCCTTAGCCATCACCAAATATTCTATCAGCGGAAGATCAATCATCACCTTGCCCGTAGCCGCATCCTTTACCAATAACCGGGTCTTGGAATCAGCCATCAGTCGTCCGGTAGTCATGGATACATAGAAACGGCTCTTATCCTCCTCATCAGGACGCACATTCTGCCACGGACGATAATTGATTATTTCATCATTCATCAGCGAGTTGTCATAATTCATCTTGCCGTTAGCATCGGTGATGCAGAATACAAACGAAGCGGGATCCAACGGACGCCCATCCTTATGCCGCAGTTCCACATGAATGCGGTTAGTGTTCTTCATCAATGGAACGGTAGCGACATCCACCGTAGTACCATACACATCGGGTAGTTCCACCCGGCTTATCATACCATGAAACAACGGTGAGAGATCCTTGTCGCTGTAGACACCTTCGCTATCCGCAGTGCGGTTCATCAGCGCAATCAAGTCACTAAGCGTATTGACCTTGTCGCGAGAGGGAATGTCGAACGAGCCCTCACCGCCACCCCATGCCACCAAGTCATACTGTCCTGCCGGAAGCGGAAGCTCCATGGCGTAACCGGGACGGGCTAATACCTCGCCACTCTCAGTGCCACTCCATACCAAGTTGCCAGACGAATCGAACGCATACAGACTCACGGACTTCACTTGCTTGGCAAACTCGTCAGTCCAGCGCATGTTCAGGTCATAGTTGAACTTCACACGGTAGGTCACCGAGCAGTCGCCCTCATAATCGTAGATGGCGTCATCGCAACCGCCCAGCCACATACTGCTACCAAGTACGGAAAGGGTTAGCAGGGAGTGGAGCACACAACGCCATCCTATGTCTTTCAATTTCATCGGTTACTTTGTTTTTTAATTTGTTTTCTATTGTTTCCTTACCTTTGGGGAAATATCCATCGACATTTCGCACTGCCAGAAGAACTTCTTCCCCAAAGAATATTGTTGCAAATGTTATGCGAGGAGGTTATTCACCCAAAGTCACCTTTTGAGATGCCACTCTCCATGCAAGTACATTTATCTTGGCACTTACATAATATTCCAAAGTTTCTGTAGGAGGAACAATCGGATTTTCCGGATCACCAATGCCTGTACCCATACCATTAATACCATCAACGGTAATTTTATAAGAATGATTACGTACAATGCCATAAGTTCCTACCGCTATTGTCCCATTAGTCATACCAAACTGTTCTATAGGCACAGAAAAATATGCTTTACCTCCATTATAAAATTCAGCAGAGTGAGTGGATTCAAAAAGGTTGGTATTAAGTTCATCCATATCTACATCTGTTGCAGTAATATCCACAAATTCACCTTCCTTCAAAACAAAGAATTTATCCTTCTCTATATTTTCTTTATCTTTTAACTGCAGAAAACGATAACGTCCCGGTACTACCCGATTAGCGTTTGCAATTATGTTTTCCGGTCGTGCCATTTCAAACACACCCGACAATTTTATGTTATTAGTGTTTTCTCGGAAAAGAATATGTGTTTTAGAATTCTCATCGTCTTCAACATAATCGGAATTCTTTATGTACAAAATATATTGGTCTTTTGCCAACTCCTGAAGTATATCATCCTCAAGAAAGATCTTCCAGTTATCCTTATCTGTACCATTTCCTCCAACTTTGCCATAACGATAAAAATCTACATATTCCTCCGTATCATTTCCATCCTTATCCTTCTTCTTCATAGGGTTATCACCATCCATTACATGATATTCACCTACTATAATCACAGAAGTAAGTGCTGCCTTTTCTTCCGGAGAGGTAAGTGTTTTATTATCCACTGTATGTTCAAGACAATATTCTACCCCATTCCATGTTTGCCCCCCAGCTATTACTTCATTATAATTATAATAATGAAGACTCAAATTTGCATCATTTCCTTTCTTACGATCATCTAATACATCAGTTGTAATTTTAGGATAAACCCCATTGGCATAATTCACTCCATCAGCCCAATAGCTGCGAGAATTGGTTACATCATTCCAGCTATTTACAAAAGAAGCCAGCTCCTCATCAATCTGAGCTTTTGTCTTTCCGCCAAATCCTTTCACAAGATAGCCTTGTTTTGCTGTCGCATTTAATTTCCATCCTTTAATGTCAAACTCCAACGTCTTCTCTGCAACAGGAGTTGAGACATTTTTCTCAAAATCTGCGCCCTTTAAAACTTGCACCTTCGCTGCTAAACGTTCCACGTAAATTTCAATAGCTGTCTCTTTATCAGCCTCCTCCTCTGTTTTTTTCAACTTGCCATGGATATCAGTAGCCATGACCATCTTACTGTCCTTGTCAAAATAGACAGAGTTACTCATCAAAAAACGTTTGTCTTTATTTTCTTTGGGCACTTCTTCTTCTGCATTCCCATTATTGCTTACCGTCTTTGTAGAAAAGCAATAATTACGTTTCACATTTGAAATTTCGCTCAATTTATTGGTCTTATTTTCATTCATCCCTTTTTGAGTCGGATTAATATATGCCATTACATGAGTCGGCTCATAATTATTAGCATTCACTCCCACTGGTACAATCAGTTTGATTACACTTTCAATTGATGCGGAATTGCTATCGCTCTTATCTGTATCCTTCCATGTACCATCATAATCGTCTGCATTGCCTGTGTCATAATTCTCGTTTCTCATCCGGGAGTGAGCCACATATTGCCCTATATTATTATAAAAAACAAAAAGGATTTCATCTATTTTATTTTCTTGAAAACCATCTTTATCATCTATTCCATTCTCATATTCATTTGTTCCACTATTTATTGCACGACTATTTCCAGAAGTCGGATTGGCTATAGAAACTTTTAAATATCCTTGATAGCCACGTTCTATCACCTATTGTTCATTCCCTTGTGGTAAATCATTGTCCGAGCAGCTTGCCATGAACAAGGCGGCAAGACCTGCCAATAAAAAACTTCTCTTCTTCATAATCATAGAATGTATTAATAAGTTAGTAAATTCCTTTTGTCTTTAGTTCTCCCCCAACGCACGAAGTTCCTCCAGTGCCTTGCGCGCCTTCCCAGCCTCGGGACCATTGCCCGCCTTTTGCAGATAACGTGCGGCCGATTCGGCATCCTTCCGCAGCAAAGCGGCATTCGCGGCATTCAGATTCGCCACCGCATCATCCGGATAGACCTTCACTGCCGTCTCCATCACACGGATAAAGTCTTCGCTGCCAGCCTCGTAGCTTTGTGCGGCAATATAGAACTCGTTCAGACTCAGCTTCTGAGGATCGCTCACCACCAGACGGCGGATTTCCTCCACATCACTGAACTGACGGATCACATAGTCCACCCGGTAATCCGAATGGCGAAGACCCGGATAAACCTCGGCAAGCAAGGTACGGTAGTCCGCAGGATAAGTGGATCTTATCTTCCACTCCTTGGCATCCGGCTTCAAGTCACCGTCAATAATCGCCAGAATGGCATCCCGGTTCTTCAACGACGAGCCTGCCACGTATTCACGCAAGCCTGCCCAGTCCTCCGCCTCCCACGAAGTTTTGATGAAGTCCTTCGGAAAAGCATACAATTTCTCCACATGGCTCTTCAGTGAGAGGGTACGCCCGCGTGCCAAACGCTCGTTGGCGGCATACGAACCTTCGGGAGACGCGAATCCCTTGATGCTCAGCGAAGTCAGGGTGATATCCTTGTCCTGACGCACGGAGTCTATCGTGGCACGGATCTTCGCCAATTCGACAGCGTTGCCGCGGTAGTCCGCACGGATCTCGGTCACGTTCACCGGAAAGTCGATGTAGGCACGGCCCTGAAGGTCACGACTCTTCACTGTCTCGGCGGCAGGAGTGATATAAGCAAGATCCGGAGCCCAGATGATTTCTTTCACCGGCTCGGTGTAGGAGGCAAGCAGGTTGCTGCCCTCATCCAGAATATCGGAACAACAGCCATAGATGCGTGAGGTTATTTTCAGCTCGGAACCGTCCATCCAGCCGGTGTAGGGCACAGAGGCGGTGTAGGGCAATGAAGAGGGACAATCCTTGACGCGGAAACTATGCTCGGAGGCTCCTGTCAGCTGGCTCTTTCCCTCGCGTACATAATACAGATAACGGTTGCGGCCGTAAATGCCCACCGAAGAGAGCTCCACGGAGTCTGTGCCATGAACCACATACGGAGTAAGAACCACTGCACGATTGGAAGACGGACGGACCTCCGAAAGATCCAGCGTCATCAGCACAGAGAGTGAGTCCTCCGGAGTATGAGTAAGGGTGGCGCCGCTCACTTTCAGGCCGGACAAACTCTGAACGGAAGCGTCTTGAACGGATACCGCCTGCGCGGAGGCGGTCAATGCACCGCAACAAAGCAAAACAGCCAGTGCGGAAAGACTAGTGTTTATACGATTTTTCATACGTTCCTCCTTTCTTTAGAATATATAAACCAGACTCAGCGCTGCCTTTGTGGGACCATAGTAGTTGTGGTGGCGGTCCTCTTCCGTCTTCTTGCCGCAACCGGCACACTGATAGGTGTCATAACGGGTGTAGGAGTATCCCAGACCGATCTCAGCTTCCAGATTCCAATGACGACCCAACATCCAGGCATACCCGTAGGTCACACCGCCACCTACAAACCAACCTTGGAAGCGCTCGTCACTTAAACGGGAAACATGGGTGCCCAGAAAATGAATGCTGTTATTCAGCCCACCCACATTGAACTGACCGCCGTGTGCCTCCATACCCAAAAAGTGTCCGCCAAAACGCTGGCAGAACCAGTAGCGTGCTTCGGGCTGCAGCATCCAGTGCTTCCACCGACGCTCGTGAGACATGGTCCAACCGTTGAAATTGCCGGACACATCCAGTGTCCATCGGGGAGAAAGACCCACTTCCGCTCCTATATTGATAGTTGCGGTGGCGTCATAAAGGAGATTGCTCTTCAAGGCAAAGTCCTGAGCTTTCACAAAAGGACTGCAAAAAAGCAGAAGCGAAAGCAGAAAAACATACTGTTTAAGTTTCATCTGATCTATCGTTTATACTATTTTTTTACCACCTCTTTTTATCAATCTCTTGATAAGAGATC
>Ga0129316_1000527_pt1 | contig 20669 bp, 28 predicted proteins | sample Cm1ome_2_FD_94429 | JGI IMG/M metagenome (GOLD analysis project Ga0129316, IMG submission 94429) | Eastern black-and-white colobus group fecal microbial communities from Wisconsin, USA - Cm1022B metagenome | ecosystem: Host-associated > Mammals > Digestive system > Large intestine > Fecal...
ACACCATCGCAGACCGTGCCACGGCCCGGCGGGTACAGGGCATTGCACTGGGTATGGCCACCGGTGAGTCTGGCATGGACGAACTGCAAACCAAAGCCTCTGAGCTGATGCAGGCGCTTTCTGGACAGGAAAGTGACGAATGGCTGAGCCTGGGCGAGGGCTTTATTGATTTTTACTCCCGCCAGCGCGGTGAAAAGCCGGTGTATATCAAGTGCGGTTATCCCAAGCTGGACAAATTTACTTATCTTGAGCCCGGCGATATGGTGATCATCGGCGCAAGGCCCAGCGACGGAAAAACCATGACCAGCCTGAACCTGTCGATCGGCTGGGCCAAGAAAGGCTACAAGGTGGCCTATTTCAGCCTGGAAACCAGCGGTCGCAAACTGTTTGACCGCCTGCTGGCCTGCTGGGCGGGCCTGAACCTGAGCGAGATCAAGCGCGGAGAGATCCCCACTGAGGATGCCGAGATTATGCAGGACTGCCGGGAATTCTGCCAGCTGCCTATTCAGCTGTGCTGTGCGGCAGGGCGTTCGGTAAGCTGGATGAGGGCGCAGACTGCCAGAGTGGGGGCACAAATCGCCGTGGTGGATTATCTGCAGATCGTGGACGGGCCCGGCAAAAGCCCCTATGAAGTGGTGACCGGGGTAAGCAAGGCGCTGCATACCTGGGCGCAGGCCGATAAGGTGATGGTAGTAGCGCTCAGCCAACTGAGCCGCAACGGGGCGGGCAACCCGAAGCTGACCGACCTGCGCGAGAGCGGGCAGGTGGAGCAGGATGCCGATCTGATCCTGCTTTTAAGCCGCAAAGTGGATGAAGATACCGGAGAGACCGGGGAATACATCTGGGATATTGCCAAAAACAAGGAAGGCCAGACCGGCGCTATTCGTATGGGCTGGGACGGTGAGCACCAGCGCGTTCGAGAGCTGGAAGCCTGATATTTTGAAAGGGGAAAGAAACGATGATCCGAATTGCTGTTTGCAATCTGAAGGGCGGCGTGGGAAAATCCACCGTCAGCATAAATCTTGCCTATGAGCTGGCGGCCAGCGGCTGCCGCGTGCTGGTGGTTGACCTGGATAAGCAGGCCAATACCACAAAATTTTATAACAGCTTGGACTATGAACGCCCGGCGGTAGGGGAACTCATGCTGAACCGGGCGGCACCGGTAAAGGTGATCCGGCAGAAAGTAAGCTGTCCAAATGGACACATTGACCTTGTACCCAGCAACATGAATCTGCTCACAGCCAACCGGGAAATTCTGCTGGATACGCTGCACGCACAGCACAGCCGCCTGAACAAGGTGCTGCATCTGGTAGATGACCGTTACGACTATTGCCTGATGGACTGCCCGCCTGATGTAGATATAGGTGTGATCAATGCCCTAAGCGCCGCAGACTTTTTGATTCTGCCCGCAGACTGCGGCGAGTGGGCAGGCGATGGCGTGCGGGAGCTGCTGGAGCAGGTGCAGACGATACAAGAGGGGCATAACCCTAATTTGAAGGTGATGGGCATACTGCGCACGATGTACCGCCGAACCAAAGCCTGTAATGCCGCTGTGGAAATTTTGCGGGGGCTGAATGCGCCGCTGATGGATACGGTGCTTCCCAGGGCAACGGTGGTACAAGAGGCAACTGCCCGGCATAAGGCTGCTGCCGAATATGCGCCCGGCAGTAAGGGCGCGGCGGCCATGGCGGCGCTGGCGCAGGAAGTGCAGGCAAGAGTAAAGGCCGGGTATGGTGATGGCAATGAGTAAATTCAGTATCAACGACCTGATCCAGACCACACCGCAGCAGCCCGACGGGCAGATCGAGTATTTTGATAGCAGTGAATTGATCGAGAGTGAAAGCAATCATGAGATCTATACGGTGGCGGATCTGAATCTGCTGGCGGCGGATATTGAGCAGCGCGGTGTACGGAGCCCGCTGGAGGTAGTGCAGACAGCCGAGGGCTGGCGGGTGGTGAGCGGGCACAGGCGCTTGGCGGCCTGTAAAATCGTGGAGGCCCGGCGGGGCCGACATATGCAGGTGCCCTGTATCGTTGTGGAATATGCCAGCAGTGAAGACGAGCTTTTGGCGCTGGTGATGGCCAATGCAACGGCCCGTGAATTGAGCGACTGGGAAAAGCTTCGCCAATATGAAGTGCTGCACAGGATATTCACGGCAAAAAAGCAGCGCGGTGAGCTGGGCGGCTCTATGCGGCAGGTACTGGCTGATGCCTTGGGAGAGAGCAGCGGCGGCATGGCCCGCCTGCAATATGTGGCAGCTAAGGCAGATGAAGATACCCGCGCACAGCTGCGGGCGGGGAAAATCAGTCTCAACCAGGCATACAGCATGGCACACCGGGATAGTGCAAAAACGCTGCCCCAAAATAGCGAGGCCACGGCTGAAAAAAAGATCTGCAGCTGTGAATATGCCCGTCTGGTGCTGGGGAATAAGGGCAAGGCCATTTGGTGCAGACAGTGCGGCGGTGAAATGACTGCCTATGAGGCGCTGCGGCGTGTGGCCGAAGGCAGGGCCAGCATACAACCGGAAGAATAAACTTAAAGCCGCCCGGCGGAGAGCGCTGTCCAAATGGACAGGTTTTTTGCCCGGCGGCTTATGGGGCGCTTATCATAAAAGTGAGGGGTATCATGAACTATAGCGAAAAGGTAGAATGGCTGCGCCGCTATCGTGCGGCGCTCAAGAAAGAAAAGCTGCTGCGCGATGAGCTGCTTGCGCTGCGGGAGCGCGCGGCTGGCTGCGGAAAAGCGTTTGACGGCGTGCCGGGAGCTGCCTCAGATGGCCAGAGCCTGCCGCGGGCTGTGGAAAGCATCCTGAAAGCCCAGCAGGAGTTGGAGTGCCAGATCAATGTGTGTGGCGCAATCCGGCGCGAGGTTGTGGCTGCCATTGGCACGGTGCAGAACGCGAAGGATCAGGATATCCTGCGCCGCCGCTACTTGCTGGGCCACACTTATGAGCAGATCGCCGAGGATGTGTCTTTTGATGAGCGCCATGTTCGCCGCCGCCATAAGGCCGCGGTGCAGGCACTGAGATTGGAGGGCGTGTCGTGAATTATCGTGCGGGAAAGGATAGCTTGAATCGCTGCATCTATCGACAGAACAGTACAACTGCACGCCAGCGCAGAGAGATCAGCCGGGAAAACCATGGCCCGAAGGATCCGCAAAAAGAAGCGCGCAGCATCCTGATGGCACATTTCCCCAAAAAAGTCAAGCCCTAAAGCAAAAGATGTCCGGGTATGTCCGGTTCCGAGGTGCTATAATGGTATTGTCGGAAAGCACAGGGCAAGGGCTTTTCGGCCGGATATGAGAGCACCATTTTATTTTTGATCCTTTCTCTTACCCCACACGGAACCAGCAGGAGGAACGGCCTGTCGTGGGTATATGGTTCCAGCCCTCCGGCTGCAATGCCGGACCTATGTCGTCTTAGCTCAGCGGTAGGGCAGAGGGCTGTAAAGCCTTTGATGCGCCGGTTCGAGTCCGGCAGGCGACTCCAATCCCGTGCCCGGCTGCGGGAAAGTTTGCCGGGGCGTACCCACGCAATGGGCCAAGAGTATGCGCACGCTATCAAACCCGGCGGGCGCATATTTCTTTATTACACCGGCTGCAATGCCGGTATTTTTATATCTGCCGTTATAGCTCAGTTGATAGAGCAGCTGCCTTGTAAGCAGCGGGTCGCCGGTTTGAGCCCGGCTAACGGCTCCAACACCTACCCGGCAGGCCGGAGAAGCTCGCCTACATGATTTTTTTCTTCTGCCCAGAGCGCTGCCGGGTGGGTATTACTTTAAAAATGACGATATTTCAAAAGACCCGGCGGGGTCTTTTTTTATATCTCCCGCCAGAAAGGGGCAGCATGGCGAATCCACGGTATGCGAATGGAGCGCTGCGGCGCAAATACAGGGCGCGTTTCAAAGCCATTGGCGGCCCGTGCGGTATATGCGGTGGTGAGATCCACTATGACGAACCGTCTGATGCAGCGCACCCTTGGTCGTTCGTAATTGATGAGATCAAGCCGGTTTCACGCTGGCGCGAATTTGGTTATGATTCCGCAAGGCAGGCAGCCGAAGACTGGAACAATCTGCAGGCGGCTCACTATTGCTGTAATGCGAAGAAAAGCAATAAAACTGGCGCATTTTTGCTTAAAATAGAGCAAAAAAAGCTCATTTCAGACGGCGATTGGTGAGGGTGGGGGAGTACCCCCGCCCTACCGGCGAGCGACCTCGGGGCCGTCCAGCGCCGATTTACACACAGGGAATTTTGAAGGGGGTGTTTGGCTGTGGCGAAAATGAAAACGGTAACGGCTAAGCTGGGGCGGCTTGAGCAGCTGAAAGAACTGGCCAAGGTGCTGGCTGCCAACATTGATGCCTGCGAAAATCCCAGCGCTTTGGCACCGCTGGCCAAGCAATACCGGGAAACGATATTGGAGATAGAACAGATCGAAGGAGCAAAATCAGATGACGACGAAATCGGCGAAGTGCTTGCCCAACGCCAGGCTGATGGGAAGTCAGGAGCCGTGCGAAAGAACCGCGCCAAGGGCTGACAGCCCGGATATACTGGATGCGCTGAAGATCCTTCGGGCGGGCAAGATGCAGTTGGACCCATGGCAGAGCGATATTTTGGAGGACTGGCTGCGCCGAGATTCGGCGGCCCGCTGGGCAGCGCCTACCTGCGGCGGCAGCGTGCCTCGACAAAATGGCAAAAGCCTATTGATACAGGCCAGAGCAGAGGCAGGCATGCTGCTGTTTGCCGAAACCGTGATCTACACGGCACACCTGCAGAAAACCGCTACGGAAACTTTTGAGGAAATGCGGGCGTATTTTGAAACCCCAAAGCTGCGGCGCTATGTGGATGAGATCAAAACGGCACTGGGGCGTGAGCAGATCAACCTTGTGAATGGCGCGAAAATTAAATTTCTGGCCCGCACGCGCAACGGCGGCCGCGGCCAGCACGGTGATCTTTTGATTTTTGATGAGGCGCAGGAGCTGGACGAAACCTCGCAGGGCTCGTTTTTGCCGGCCATTTCGGCCAGCTTGAACCCGCAAACACTCTATCTGGGTACCCCGCCCGGGCCGGATGCCGTGGGCACAGTGTTCCGCAACCTGCGCGAAAAAGGGCTGCAGGGGAAAAGCGGAAAAACGGCATGGTTTGAATTTTCCGTGCCGGAGATCGGCGATATCCACGATAAAAGCCGCTGGGCACAAACCAACCCGGCGCTGGGGCGGCGCATACAGCTATCCACCATTGAGGGCGAGGCCGAGCAGCTGGACCCGGACACCTTTGCCCGGGAGCGCCTTGGCTGGTGGAGCCCGGTGGCAGCGCAGAAGATCGACTATGCACTGGATAAGGCGGCTTGGGCAAAATGTGCCAGCGATGAGCCAAAGCCAGAGGGGCGCACTGCTTACGGTGTAAAGCTGGCTTCGGATGGCAGCGCCGTATGCCTTTGCGGCGCGGTGATCCCCAAGGCCGGTGCCGCCAGAGTGTCGATGATCGCACAGCAGTCCACAGCCAACGGGCTGGCATGGCTGGCCGACTGGCTGAACCAGCGATACGATAAGGCGGGCTGTGTGGTGATCGATGGGCGCAACGGTGCCGATGTGCTAGTGGACAAGATAAAGCCTGTGTGGCGCGCTAAGACTTCGGTTGTGCGGCCATCGGCCAAGGATGTGGTGGCGGCCGTGGGCGGCTTTACCAACGCGGTGGCCGAGGGGGAGTTGACTTGGTTCCGGCCGCAGAAGGCGCTGGATGAGAGCGCGCGGAACGCCACCAAGCGCCCCATCGGCGGCGGCTACGGCTTCGGCGGCGAAAACAGCCTGCCGGTGGAAGCCTGTGCGCTGGCGCTTTGGGGCGCAAAAACCTGTAAACGAGACCCTGCGCGTAAAATGCGCATCGGATAAAGGAGATCGGCATGACCGTATTAAATTTTAGCGGCGTTTTGGGCCTTTCCCCCAAGGAAGTGCGGCAGCTGCGGGCGCTGGTGGATGTGTTTAATAGCCATCAGGCGAAAAACGAGGTGAAAGATAAATATTACGAGGGCCACATCAGCCTGAAGGATGTGAATATCGGCATTGCATTGCCGGGCGGCATTCGAAATCTTGAGGTTGGCTGCAACTGGGGGCAGAAAACCGTGGATGTGCTGGCTGCCAGAAGTATGTTTGATGGTTTTGTGGGCAAGGACACCGAAGCGCTGACCCAACTGGTGGCAGACAACCGTTTGGTGGCCGAGTATGCCAAGGCTTGCCGGGATGAGCTGAAATATGGCTGCGTGTTTGCCACACTGTCGGCCGATGCGGGCATTGGCTGCCGGGTGCGCTTTCACAGCCCTTCCACGGCGGCTGCACTGTGGGATGGCGAAAAGGGGCGTATCGGCTGCGGGCTGGCCATTATTGATACAGTTCCGGACGAGCAATTTTCTGACCGCTGGGTGCCGAAGCTGGTGAACCTGTATACCGATACGGCGGTGGTGGTGCTGGAAAAAACACCCAACGGTTGGGTGGCTAAGCACCATAAGCACAAAATGGGCCGTCCGCTGATGGAGCCCATGATCTGGAATGCCACCAGCGACAAGCCGTTTGGCCGCAGCCGCCTGAAAAAAGCCATTCGGGCCTTGATCGACGATTATGTGCGCATCGCGGCCAACGCCACCGTGGCGCTGGAATTTGATACCACGCCGCAAAAATACTTGCTTGGTGTGACTGACGAGCAGTATGAGGCGGTGGTGGAAAACAAGATCAAGACCTATATGGGCAACCTGCTGGCAGCCACCAGCAACCCGGAAACCGGAGAAAATCCGGTATTCGGGCAGCTGGCGCAAGGCAGCCTTGCGCCCCATGTGGAAAAAATGCGCATGACTGCCACGCAGTTTGCGGCTGCAACGGGCCTGACGGTGACCGATGTGGGCGTGGTGAACGATGCCAACCCCACCAGCAGCGATGCAATTCTGGCCCAAAGCCAAACGCTGGTGCTGATGGCCCAGCAGCTGAACACCGGCAACGGCGAAGCGCTGCGTACCATTGCACAAATGGCGCAGGCCATTGCCCATGATGCAGCGCTGGAGGAGCTTACCGAGAGCGAGCGCGGTATTGTGGCCCATTTCAGAAACCCGGCCATGCCCAGCGTGGCCGTGACAGCCGATGCGGCCATCAAAATAGCTTCGGCCCGGCAGGAGTTTGCCAGCACCGATACATTTTTGGAGATGATCGGCTTTGATCAGGCGGATATCCTGCGCATTAAAGCGCAGGAGCAGCGTGTGCGCGGGCAGCAGGTATTGTTAGAGGTTGAGGATGCGAATAACGGAGAAAACATGGGCGGAGTACATCAGACGGCTGGCAGGGCTGAATGAAAAGGCCGGGCAGCTGATGGCCGAGTACATTGCTGCCCATGGAACGGATGATGCCAGGGCGTTGATCGCCTATGCCAATGCACTGGTGACCAAATACGGCGAGGGCAGCGCTGAGCTGGCCTGCCAGATGTATGATGCCTTGGCCGCGGCCTCAAATGTCAGTGTGCCCGCTGCCGTGCCAGCTGCCACGGCAGAATACGGCGAGGTGGCGCGCATGGTAAACGCCACCAAGAATCAGAATCCAGCAAACCTGCCCAACGGTGTGAGCCGACTGGTTAAGCGGGCAGGGGCTGATACTACTCTGCACAATGCGATTCGCGACGGCGCTGAGTGGGCATGGGTGCCCCATGGCGATACCTGCCCGTTTTGTATTATGCTGGCATCTAACGGCTGGCAGCGAGCCAGCAAAAAGCTGTTGAAGGGCGGCCATGCCGAGCATATCCATGCAAACTGTGATTGTGAGTTTGCGGTGCGGTTCAACAGCAGTACCAATGTGGCAGGTTACGACCCGGAGAAATACCTGCAGCAGTACCGGGCTGCCGGCAGCGATGTGAAGGCCATGCGCCGTATTGACTACGCCAAGAACCGGGAGCGCATCAACGCCCAGAAAAGGGCAGCGTATGAGGCAAGGAAACTCTCGACAAACAAAGAAAAAACTGCTAAAATAGAGATGGATAATGATCGGTATACAATTGCCGAACCTAAAATTTCCAAATTTCTGTTGAAGCCGGGAGCGAAACACTCTGCTGAATTCTTTGGTGTCGGTTACACGGAAAAGGATGGGATGCTTCTGAATGCTGATATTTATCGACAGTTTGATGAAGCATTGAAAACAGATGTCCGCGTTGCCGAAGATGGCACTGAGAGTTTTAGTGTTTTCATGGAGTTAGGAACTACTGAAAAGAAAACATTCCGCACGGTATGGAAGCGCGATTCTGGTAGCGAAAAACCTCGCCTTATTACTGCACACAGGGAGGACAAAAAATAATGAAACTGTTTGATCATGTGAAAATCAAATCCAGTGGTGTTACTGGCATTATTGTTGATGCCCTCAATGGCCATTTTACGGTGGAGGCCGATGAGGAACGCAAGCCGGGTGACACCAGTGGCTATCCAGGGCGGTGGCCGCTGTATACCTGCTCAGCCTCTGAATTGGAACTGCTGAACTGAATCTTATTTTCTAAACCACGATGCACCTGCACCGTGGTTTTTTTATGCCCACCCGGGCTGCATGAAGCCGGGGCGGGCAATTTTTATACCCAAATTCGCCCGGCATGGCGTAAAACTGCACAGCCGGAGCGGATGCGACCCGTGTCAACAAAGCGCAGGCAGAAAGGAAAAACATGAAACGAGAAGAAGTAAAGAGCAAGATTCCCGGCATCACCGATGAACAGCTTGACTGGCTGATGGGCGAAAATGGCAGGGATATCACTGCCGAGAAAACCAAGGCTGCCGGGCTGCAGGATCAGGTGAAGGATCTGAGCGCCCAGCTGAACACCGCCAAGGAAGGCCTGAAGGCTTTTGAGGGCGTGGATGTGGCCGAGCTGAAGGGCCAGATCACCAAGCTGCAGGCGGATATGCAGGCGCAGGCGGACGGCTATGCTTTTGACACTGCGCTGGATAGCGCGATCCGCGACCGGAAAGGCCGCGATGTAAAGGCGATCCGCGGTATGCTTGATGTGGAAAAGCTGCGCGCAAGCAAGGACCGCACCAACGATATCGAGACTGCGCTGGATGGCCTGTACAAGGATAAGGCATGGGCCTTTGATGAGCCTGCGGGCGGCTATCCCAATGTGCACGATGGCGGCGAGCCCGGCGGTCGCGGCAACGGCGGAGCGGATGGCGTGGAAGCGGCCTTTGCTTCGATGAATCCGAATTTGAAGGTTTAATTTTTTTGCGGAAAGGAGCCACAATTATGGCACATGCAAATCAGGAGCGTTGGGCTACTCTGGTAGACGCTAAGCTGCGCAACCAGCTGGTAACCCGCGACAATCTTATTTTTAACGCACGCTATGAGGGCGATCCTAAAGCCGGCAAGGTGAAGATCCCCGTGCGCGATACGGAAGTGGCCGTGAAGGCCTACGACAAGGCATCCGGCATTGACCCTGCCGCCGGTACCACCACCTATCTGGATCTGAACATCGACCAGGATGAGGCTGTGAACGAGCTGATCGACGGTTACGACGCCGCCAGCGTGCCAGACGGCATTGTGGCCGAGCGCTTGGACAGTGCCGGTTACAGTCTGGGCCTGTCCATCGATAAAAAGTCCATCGAGGCACTGCAGAGTGCCGCCGGTGCCACCATCAGCGCCACCAAGACGGCTGCCACGGAGACCAACGCCTACAAGCTGGCGCTGGAGGCCAAGCGTGTGCTCAGCCGCAAGGGCGTGCCCGCAGATGGCCGCTTTTTGATCGCTTCTCCCGAATATCTGGAGGTGCTGATGCTGGACGAGCATTTCATCAAGCAGGGCGATCTTGCACAGGCGCTGGTGCAGCAGGGCGTAATCGGCAAGATCGCGGGCTTCAACATTTTCGAGTCTAACAATATGGACTACGAAAACAGCACCCGTGTGCCCAGCAAAAAGACCACGGTGGAATTTATTGCCGGCCATCCCAACTGGTGCCACCGTGTCATGGAGTGGCAGGTGCCCGTGCATCTGCAGGATCTTGCCGGCAGCGGTAAGTATATTGGCGCAGCTGCCGTGCAGGGCCGTAAGGTGTACGGCCTGAAGGTGAGCAAGCCCCAGACCCTGTACATCAAGCGCACCGAAGTTTAAGGCAAAGGAGGTTTTCTGATGGGCTACGCCGTAGTGGACGAGGTGGAGGCGGGATTCCGCACGCTGAGTGCAGAAGAGCGCCTGCGCTGCACAGCCCTGCTGGAAGAAGCCTCTGTGATCATTGATGCCTACGGCGGGAATGCCGACCCCAGTGTGAAGGGGTTGGTATCCTGCCGCATGGTGCGGCGGCTGCTGGGCGATGGCAACAGCATGGGCGCTGCCATGGCCCCTATGGGGGCCACGCAGGGCTCAGCCTCGGCGCTGGGGTATGTGCAAAGCTGGACGATGAGCGGAGGCTCTGCCGGAGAAATGTATCTGTCCAAGCTGGAAAAGAAGCTTTTGGGCGTGGGCAGCAAAATTGGAGCGGCCAGCCCTGTGGAGGTGCTTTGCGATGGTGGGAATTGATGTGCTGCTGTACCCGATGATCGGCAGCGATGAGCTGGGCGCGCCATTATATGCGCAGACGCCGGAAACCGTGAGCAATGTGCTGGTGGGTGCGCCGGACACAGGGGCCATCGTGAGTGATGTGCAGTTGTACGGCAAGCGCCTGGCATATACGCTGGCGCTGCCCAAGGGGGATGCGCACCGTTGGGACAATGCACTTGTAGAGTTTTTCGGGCAGCGATTTCGGGTGTACGGCGATACGGTGCAGGGCATTGATAATCTGATCCCGCTGTGCTGGAACAAGCAGGTAAAGGTGGAACGCTATGGGTAAGCTGGTAAAGCTGAAGCTGAACAAAAGCGGCGTGCGCAGCCTGCTGAAAAGCCCGGAAATGGCTGCTGCGTGCATGGAGCAGGCCAAAAAGCTGCAAAGCCGCTGCGGGCAGGGCTATGAGGTGGAAGGCTACACCGGCAAAAACCGCGTGAACGCTATGATCTGGCCGGAAAGCGCCAAGGCGCGGCAGGATAACTATAAAAACAACACGCTGGAAAAAGCACTGGGAGGGCGACAAGGATGATCGAATTAACAGTGCGCGAGTTTTTAAAGCAGCAGCTGCAGATTCCTGCGGTGCTGGAAATGCCGACAGCGCCGCAGGGCAGCTTTGTGCTGGTGGAAAAAACCGGATCGGGCTGCAGCAACCATGTTGCCCGCGCCGATCTGGCTGTGCAATGCTATGGCACCACGCTGCTGGAGGCCGCCAGCCTGTGCGAGCGTGTGAAAACCGCCATGCAGTTGCTGACGGCCCTGCCGCAGGTGGCAGCCTGCAGGCTGCAGCGCGATTATAATTTTACCGACACCGCCTCAAAGCGCTATCGCTATCAGGCGGTGTTTTCGGTAACCTACTATGAAAACGCATAACCGAACAGATCTGTTCGGGAAAGGAAAAAGCTATGACGAATGCTAATAATGTAACCGTCGGCAAGCCTAAGGTGGGCGGCTCGGTTTTTTGTGCGCCGGTGGGCAGTAAGCTGCCTACTGATGCCACCAGTGCGCTGGATCAGGCTTTTCAGTCACTGGGATACATCAGCGAGGACGGTCTGACCAATGCCAACTCGCCCGACAGTGACAAAATCAAAGCCTGGGGCGGCGATACAGTGCTGAACTACCAGAAGGAAAAGCCGGATACCTTCCAGATGAAGCTGATCGAGGCGCTGAACCCGGAAGTGCTGAAGACGGTGTATGGTAATGGCAATGTGAGCGGTGATCTGACCACCGGCCTGACGGTGAAGGCCAACAGCACGGCAGCGGAGGATCGCAGCTGGGTGGTGGAAATGGTGCTTAACCAGAATGTGCTCAAGCGCATTGTAATCCCTTGCGCCAAGATCACTGAGATCGACGATATCGTATATGCCGACGAGGAAGCCGTTGGCTATGATATCACGGTGAGCGCCACGGCGGATGCAGGCGGGAACACGCACTATGAATATCTGAAAAAGAGTACGGAGGGGTGAGCGATGCTGAAGGGAAAAACGGAAAGCGGCTTTGCGTTTGAGATTGCGGATAACCGCCTCAGCAACATTGAGCTGATCGATGAGCTGGCTGCAGCGGACAACGGCAACTTGCTGGCAGTATCTCGTGCGCTGACCATGCTGCTGGGCGCGGAGCAGAAAAAGGCTCTGTACGATCATGTGCGCACCGAGGATGGGCTTGTGCCCACCGAAAAGGTGATGGCGGAGCTGACACAGATCATGACCAGCGGACAGAACGCAAAAAACTAATGCTTCTCGCCGCCTATGCAGCTCGCTGCCCCGGCGAGCTGGTGTGTGATATGGCCGAGGTGTATCATGTGCTGGATTGGCACAGCCTTGGCCTGCCGCTGGCAGCAACGCTGGCGGCTGGCCTTGGTGAAGATAGCCGCAGCTATAAGGCTCTGCATGGCATTAAGGTCAGCGCACGCACTATGATGATGGCGGCTATCGTGGACAATCTGGCACTGTTGGTGTGGGCAAAAACGGTTGATGGCCAAAAAGGACGCAACCGCCCGCAATCGGTGCAGCAACTTTTACTGGGAGAACCCAGCAAAAACAAGCCGATAGCCTTTGCCAGTGCCGCCGAATATGAGGCGGCGAGAAGCAGAATTTTATACGGCATGCAAGGCCCCTGCTGATTTGGCAGGGGCTTTGCTGCGAAAAAGGGGGAATGACTTATCGCGGATAAACCAAGCCTTGCCAGCGCGTATGTGCAGATCATTCCGTCGGCGAATGGAATCCAGGGCAAGCTGAGCGAGGCTCTTGGCGGCGAGGCGTCCAGTGCCGGTGTGAGCGCCGGCAACAGCCTTGGCAAAAGTCTGGTGGGCACAATCGGCAAAGTGATAGCGGCAGCCGGCATTGGAAAGATGCTGCAAAGCGCCTTTAGTGGGGGCAGTGCCTTTGAAACGGCCGTGGCAAAAGTGGAAACGATTGCGGATACATCGGTGCTGTCGATCGGGGAACTGCGCAGCCAGATCACTAAGATGTCCGGCACCATGGGCATCGCCGCCGGAGATATCGCGGAAGCCGCTTATCAGGCAATCAGCGCCGGACAGGACACCGGGAACGCTGTGGCGTTTGCAGGGCAGGCCTCCAAGCTGGCAGCTGCCGGTTTTACATCCAGCGCTTCGGCGGTGGATATCCTGACTACGACGCTGAACGCTTACAGAATGGATGCCGATGCAGCCGCCCATGTATCGGATGTGCTGCTGACTACGCAGAATTTGGGTAAAACCAGCGTGGACGAGCTATCCTCCAGCATGGGCCGTGTGATTCCGCTGGCGGCTGCTTATAGCGTGAACATGGAAAATCTGTCCAGCTCGTTGGCCATCATGACGGCCAACGGCATTGCGACAGCGGAGGCTACCACCTACTCCAAGAGCATGCTCAACGAGTTAGGCAGCGCTGGATCTACGGTAGGAAAAATTTTGCAGCAGGAAACCGGGCAAAGCTTTGCACAGCTGATGGAAAGCGGCCAGAGTCTGGGCGATGTGCTTGAGATCCTGTATGACAGCGTGGGCAATGACAGCACGCAGTTTGCGGGGCTGTGGTCAAGCGTGGAAGCCGGCACAGGTGCATTGTCGCTGGCCAACGCAGGTGCGGAAAAATTCAATTCTGTGCTGGCGCAGATGGAAGACGGCGCAAATATCACCGAATCGGCCTATAAATCCATGACGGACACGATGGCCCACCGGATGCAGAGCCTGAAAACCAATGCCCAGAATCTGGGTATTGCACTGTTTAATGCCGTTGGCAGGCAGCTGGGCGATGCAGTGGGCCTTGCGAGCGGCTATGTGCAGACCTTGGGCGATGGACTGACCAACGGCGGGTTTGCGGGCTTAGTGGCTGGGCTTGGCAGCATTGCAACGGATCTTACCGGCAATGTGGGCCCGCAGCTGCTGCAGAGCGGCATCGATCTGATGCACCAGCTTGGCAGCGGGCTCACGACAGCCACCCCGGAAATGCTTGCCACCGTGCTGCCGCAGTTGATGCAGATTTCCGGTGGCATACGCGAGGGTGCCGGACAGTTTGTGGATGCAGGAATTGAGTTGATCCTCAATCTGGCAAGGGGATTGATCAACGGTCTGCCGACCATGATCGAAACCGTGCCCACTATCGTGAGCAATATTGCCGGAATCATCAACGACAACGCGCCAAAGCTTTTGCTGGCCGGTGGGCAGCTGATCCTAATGCTGGCGCAGGGATTGATCAGCGCGGTGCCTACATTGCTGGCTAATCTGCCGCAGATCCTGTTCGCAATTGCGGATGTGGTTACGGCGTTTAACTGGATCGCGCTGGGCGGAAAGATCATAACGCTGCTGAAAAACGGTATGCTGGCCGTTAAAACGACCGTAACGAACGGCATGAGGGGCGTTATGACCGACAGCATCAATTATATCAAAAGCCTGCCGGAACAGTTTAAAACCTGGGGCAGGCATATGATCGAGGGCTTGGCGCAGGGTATCAAGGATTCCATCGACAGCGTAAAGCATGCGGTGGGTAATGTGGTTTCGGCTATTACCTCCCGGTTGCATTTCAGCCGCCCGGATGAAGGCCCGCTGCGATATTACGAAAGCTGGATGCCGGATTTCATGCACGGCTTGGCAACGGGCATTCGCGGTAATATCTGGCAGGTGAAAGATGCGATTGACTATCTGGCCGGTGTGGCAGCTGCCCCGGTGCAAACACAAATGCAGGCTGTGCTTGGCAGTAACCGGCGGCAGGCCTTCGGCGGCCTTGTGCCGGCACCGGCAGGCCCAACCTATGAATTTCACAACGAATTCCACACCCACGACAGCCTGAGCGAGTCGGAGATGACCCGAGAGATGGAAGACATGATCGAGCGGCAAAAGTGGGATATCCCATAAAGAAAGGAGGCAACATCCATGCCGAGAAAAGCAGCGGTGTATACCTATCAGGCGGAAAGCGGACAACGTATCCGCCTTGCCGCCAACAGTAATTTTTGGATCACCAATTTAAGCGGAGACGATGGACTGGACATCACGCTGACCGAGCAACAGTCGGCCGGGCAGATCGGCAAAAGTCTGATCGGGCAATCGGTCGGCGCGCGCACGATCACGGTGACCGGCGCAATCGTGCGCGATCTTGCCTCCAGCGAAGCGCTGCTACGCCGAATCATTCGCCCAATGGAAGCAGGGCGATGGATCAAAACCGTGGGCGGAGAAAACTGGTATCTGGATGTCGTGCCGCAGCACACACCGGATATCAGTGGCGGGCCGAATGTGCTGAATTACCAGTTTAAGCTGCGGGCCTTCTATCCCTATTGGCGCACGGTTGGCACAGATAAAACCATGCTGGGCGGCATAGAGGCCACATGGTTTCCAACACCGGTGTCCACGGCGGGCAGTTTTGCCATCAGTCGGTATAAGCAGGGCCTGTATACGCCTGTTATCAACTCTGGCAACATGGAAACAGCCTTTGTGCTGGACCTGCGTGCAGCGGCTCGCTGCAGAAATCCTATGCTCTGGCACAATGGCCGGCGCAGCTATATCAAGCTGTGCCGGGAAATGCTGCCAGGCGAACGGGCGGTGATCTCTACACAGGACGGCGAGCGAGGCTGCACATATTATGCCGCCGACGGTACGGCGCAAAACGGATTTTTTCTTTTGGATATGGACAGTGACTTGTGGATGTGCCTGGACCCTGGCGAAAATGTGCTGAGATTAACTGCTGATGAAGGCCGCGAGAATCTGACGGCGATCATCGCGGCGCCCAAGGGGGTGGCCAGCAATGTATAATGCAGCATTACGGCTGCTGGTGTACCATGGCGCACAGCGCATGGGGACCGTGGAAAGCGCCGACAGCCTGCAATGGATGCCCTGCTTTGATGATGTGGGCGAGGTGAAACTGGTGTGCGCAGCTACCCCGCAAAACCGGGCGCTGCTGCGCACGGATGCGCGGCTGTATAATCTGGACACCCCCGGCATGGCGGCAATCATTGTGTCGGTACAACTGGCCAGTGATACGCTGCAGATGACGGTGCGCGGGCGCTTTGGGCTGGATCTGCTGTCCCGGCGAGTATGCATGGGCAAGCACACGATCACAGATGCTGCGGCAGGGCTTTTACAGCTTTGCCGTGATAACCTGCGTGGGCTGCCAGTGAGCATACCGCAGGCTGCGGGCTTTACAGCAGCGTGTCAGGAGGCGGTGGATTGGCGAGATTGCGGCAGCGCAGCAGTGCAGCTGGCGCAGGCTGGTGGCTTTGGCGTGCGTGTTGCGTTTGACCCGGTGACGGGCAGCGAATCGCTGCAGCTTGTGCAAGGAGTGGACCGCACTACCCCGGGCACGGAAAACTATCGAGGATATTTCAGCACGCGCATGCAAAATCTATCAGCTGTGACCTATACCACCAGCACGGATGATTATGCCAATGTGGTGATCTGCGGCGGCGAAGAGCCGAGCGAAGGGGATAGCTTCAGCCGGTATATTTGCACTGTGGGCGCTGTGGATGCAGCAGGTGCAGCCCGGCGGGAACTCTGGGTGGATGGTAGCAGCGTGCGGCATAAGTACACCGAGCAGGTCAATGGTGCAAGCGTAGAAAAAAGCTATACTGAGCCCGAATATCAGCAAGTGCTGCAGCACTATGCCCTGGCGGCCCTGGTGGCGCACTTGGGCAGCCGCGAGCTGAAGTGTACGGCGGCCGACAGCCCCATGATCTTCGGCAGCGATTATAACATAGGAGATCGTGTGCCGGTGATCGTGGAGGAATTCGGCTTGCACGCTACAGCGCGAGTGGCGCGGGTGAAAATTATCTACGAAGAAACCGGCCGAACGCTTTGCCCGGTTTTTGATGCATTTAAAATTGAGGGGGAATAAAAATTGACAGAGTTAACCTGCTGGCCGCTGGATAACCACGAATACACAGCGCAGGCGCTTGGCGCAGCCTATGCCGCCCGTAGCCGCGGAATTCTGCACGCTTCGGACTTTGCGGCCAGCACAAATGCAGATAACACGATCACCATTGCGCCAGGCGTGGGCTGTGTGCATGTAAATGACTACTGGGCAGCGTTCCCGTATATGCTGCAGCCTGTGGTGCTGCAGCTGGATGATGCCGATGGCGTTATGCCTCGCTGGGATGTGGTAACCCTGACATATGACAAAAATGCCAACAAGGCAGGGCTTACGGTGCGCACCGGCCAACCCGGCACCAGCCCACAGCTGCCGGAGATCCGCCGCGATGACAATTACGATGAGATCTATCTGTACCGGATCACGCGGCCCGTTGGTGCTACTGCCATTACAGCAGATCATGTGGTTGATCTGCGCGCCGATGAGAGCTTTTGTGGGCTGATGCGCGATACCGTGGAGGCAATCGACACCAGCGTTATGCAGGCTGCGTTTAATGCGTTTTTGGATAAGATCGAAACAGAACTGTCTCAGCTGCATGCCGGCACCGCTACCATGCTCAGGGCTGACTATGATTCTGACGGTGCCGTGGCGGAAGCCGGCGGCATCAAGGCGTATACCAACGCGCGGCTGCAACCGGTGCAAACCAACCACAGCAACCTGGCTGCGGAGGTGGGCAAGCTCAGATATGCGCTTGTGTCGCTGCCCGCCTCCGGCTGGAGCGGCAGCGCACCCTACACCCAGACGGTGAGTGTATCGGGCATGACGGCAGACTGGGTGCCGGGCATCCCCACAGTGGTGCTTGGCAGTAGCGTGGATGTTACGGCGCTGCTGGCAGCCACCGAGGCGCTGGGGTGCATTAAGATGATCATCAGCGCGGCAGGCGCTCTGACCTTTACGGCACCTGAGGAAAAGCCCGGTGTATCTCTTACGCTGAGAGTGCCCGGTATGGTGGAAAGGAACTGATGGCATGGCAATAACAGCAATTACGGGAGCCGGAGCAGGTAAGCTGAAGCTTACGGAAACCTTAAAAAATGCGAACAGCTATAATTGGGGCGGTACAACCGTGACGACCGGCGCAAAGCATAAATATGTGCTGGGGGTTATCAATTATCAGCAGTTCACTGCGGACGGCGGCCGCAGTCATTCGATGAAAGTATCGTTTTCGGCCGGTGAAGAGGTAGTGGCAAATCAAAAGCTTGAGGACGGAAGCACGACCAATATGGCGCAGATCAGTTTGTTCAGAAATGTGCCCGCCGGTACAAAAATAGCGTTTGAGAAAAGCACTGCGTATGCGATCAATATGTATTTTCAGGCTTATTGCTTTGACTGAGGAGGTACAAAATGGCTGTAACTGCGTTTAATTTCGGGGAGGGGGTGGCAGCCCTTTGAAACTTACGGAAACACTGAAAAGTGCAAATAGCTATAATTGGGGCGATACAAGCGTAACGACCACCAAAAAACATAAATATATTCTTGCGGTTGTCAATTATACGAATAGTGATGGCAATTTCCTACAGACCATGACGGCATCGTTTTCGGCAGGAAAAGAGGTGCTGCGGGACAAAACACTTGGGGAGGCAAACAACACCAGCATGTCGGTGATCAGCTTGTACATGGATGCGCCCGCGGGTACCACGATATCATACACGAAAAGCCAAGGTTATGCGACCACTATGTATCTTCAGGTTTATTGTTTTGATTAAAGGAGGAAACAAAAATGGCCATTACAGCGTTTAATTTATCCGGGGGGGTAAGCTGAAATTAACAGATACCTACCAGGTCAACCATGATCAAAATGGGCAATATCAAACATTGCGTTATGTAAGTCTTCATGTCGACAACAAGGCAAAATTGCTGTTTGTTGTGTATACGTCAGATAGCCATCATTCCAATACGAACTTATCTATTAACTGTACAAGCGGCAATACGATCATGGGCACCACACGTCTGCACCCTAAATACGGTAACTACTGTGTATATGCGTTTTATAGTGACGTTAATGCAGGTTCAACCATCAATTTTGGTAATCTGGAAGCAAGCGACTACAGCAGCCGTTTTAGGGCATATGCTTTCAACTGAAAGGAGAAAAACAATATGGCTACGACAGCTTTTAATTTCGGGGGGGCAGCAAAGGAAAACTTGTATTAATGCTGTCCGCTGTCGGATGCACTAAAGCGTACGAGCACCAGGGTATGACAATACCGTTCGCGGATAACAAATATGTTGATGGCAATGGGTATGTGCTGAGGCCATTTAAAGCAGCGTTTGTGATATCCGCCAACGCGAGTCAAGATCGTGATGCACACACTGTCACGGTTATACTGTCAAAAAACGGCAATGCCATTTACACAAATACATTTTGGGATAACTGGTATGCATGGAGGACATACACTGGTACGCACGATTTCGCGGCTGGTGATAGAATATCGCTCACGACATATCGCGAGTATACTTATTCGATGGGATGTTGCGTTATTTACAAAATTTAAGGAGCAACAATGATCTATTACAGCGAAACCGGCGAGCGTTTGCCCGCCGAAGAAATCGATTTTGAAAAGGGCTATCTGGTAGACCGGGAAACGGTACACCATGAAGCCGAAACCCACACGGCCAGCAAAACGCTGCCGGGCGGCGTGGTGCTGACTTGGCAGCAGATGGACAAGCCCGCCTACGATGAGATTGTAAGCCAGACTTATATCAAGCACGCCGATCACCCCACCCGCGAGGACGAGATCGAGGCGGCGCTCACCGAGCTGGCGGGCATGATCGCGGATAATGCTGCCCGGCTGGACGAGCAGGAAGCCGCACTGGTGGATGTGGCTGCGGTGGCAGCCGGAAAGGAAAACGCATGAAGCAGGGGATACACCAGCGGATGCGGGTGGAGTTTGATGTTGCCCTGGACAATGTGCAGCGTGTTGAGTTCCGCTTCCAACAGGGCGAGGTTCGGCGGGATGTGCTGTACCCCTCCGCGCAGGCAGAGCGTGTAACGGGCCAGAATGCTGTGGATATCGACTGGATGGCGGAGGATACGGCAGCTTTCCGCGCGGGCACACTGATTATGCTGGATACGCGCATCACCATGGTGGGCAGCCGTATCAACCCCGAGACCGGTATAGCCTCTTTTTACATCGCGGACACCTTATTCGATAAGGAGGCGAGCACGGATGGCAACAGCGGTTAAAATCCAAACGCAGCCAACCGCTGCGGTGCGCATTGGCGCTGCAGCACCTGCGGCCGTGGCCGTGGGGGTATCGCCGGTGCAAATCGTGGAGCACCAAAATCTGTATACCGGCGAGTACGCAGTTACACCGGATATCACGCCGGTGGTGCTGCCCACGCGCGATAAGCTCATGGCCGATGATGTCACGGTGCGCAAAATCCCACTGTGGGAAACCGGCAATCCGCAGGGCGGCACTACGATCTTGATTGGGGGAGAAAAATACTATGGGCTACAGTAAAATTATCTACGGCGACAAGGTACTGATGGATCTCACCGGTGATACCGTGGCGGCGGATACGCTGCTGCGCGGCACCACTGCACACGGCAAGGACGGCGAGCTGATCACCGGCCGCTGCAGCTACGATGTGGATAGCTCCGAGGCCACCGTGGTGGTGGCGGAAATGATGCTTGGCAAAACTGCCTATGCGCGCGGCCAGAAACTGGTTGGCACCATGCTCAACAATGGCGGCGTGGCAGGGCAAATCAGCACCAAGGCTGGCAAGTACACCGTCCCGATCGGCTATCACGATGGCAGCGGCGTGGTGCAGATCGCGCCGGAGGA
>Ga0129316_1000528_pt1 | contig 20647 bp, 17 predicted proteins | sample Cm1ome_2_FD_94429 | JGI IMG/M metagenome (GOLD analysis project Ga0129316, IMG submission 94429) | Eastern black-and-white colobus group fecal microbial communities from Wisconsin, USA - Cm1022B metagenome | ecosystem: Host-associated > Mammals > Digestive system > Large intestine > Fecal...
CGGAATCTCATTTTTCTTTTTTCCTACGATTTCATATTGCCCTGCGGCGGATGGAAATCGCTCGACGTCTCCAGGCTTTATAAAGTATTCCCTGTACCCTCTTCGCCAAGTCACGGATTCCCAAAACGACATTTCCCGTACGCTCACCGCATAATATTCCTCTTCCGTTTCAGGAGATGTAAATTCCAACTGAAGTCTATAACTGTTTTCGTATTTGCCCTTTTCCTCAAGATACCTGACGAAATAGCTCGGCGCCGATGGAACCAGACAAGACGACGACGCCTTTTCGTAATCCTCGGCGAAAGCCGTTACAGCGACGCGATCACCGGGTTCGAATTGGCAATCAGTATAATAAACACCCATAGACGCCGTAGGCTTCAGCTCCACATCCATCTTATTTCGAGTCAGGGACACCCTCACATCCTCCAATGGCTTCAACGACTCGGACGTATTCAACGGCTCAGTCGCGAACACCTTGACGACGGTCGAATCGCCATACGCAAAAGGTATGCACTCCACTAACAGCCTGTTACCCACTTGAGATAGTTCCGGCTCTATGGTAAATTCACAAGACGACAGGCAGACCAGCACGGCCAATATCCACATTACTTTCTTCATCTCTAAAACTTTAAGGTGTAACTAAAAGATGGAATTATAGGAATTATAGCCATAGCCTTTACTTTAATCTTTCCATCTGTCTTGTCCTGATAGAACTGCGCTCCGATAGGATTCAATCGACAATACGCGTTATACACGCTTATATTCCAATTAGTCTCCTTTCCGGATTTCGTCCTGCCCTTTATGTCCAATCCCAAGTCCAACCTATGATAATCAGGAAGTTTGGCATTATACGGGCTTGAGAACAAGAACATCGATTCTCCCTTGTCGTTAGTTATAGCCCGCTCCGGGAGCGAAAGCCTGTTTCCGGTATGGTAGTTCCAATTGGCATTGAAATCCACTTTCTCACTTATGCTCCATGAAAACTCAATCGTCAATTTGTGACGGTTATCATAGCGGTCGTAAAACCATTTGTCATAAAACTTTTGGAAAAATCTTTCGCTCCAGGACAAAGTGTATGCGACGCCGGCATATATGCGCTCATTTCGATAAGAGCACTCTGTCTCCAATCCATAGGCACGTCCACGTCCTTTCGCAAATGCGTTCTCCCAATCTTCTATCGGAGGAAAAATGGACGAAGCGCCTGAATACATCAGCATATTGTCCATAGTCTTGTAATACGCCTCTACGTTAAGCCTCCATCCGCGCTCTGAAAAATAAAACCCGGTCGCCCACTGCGAAGACAGCACCGGAGCTACACCGGTAGTGGATGGCATCCAAAGATTGGTCGGCAAATCGAAATAAAGGGAACTCAACAAATGCTCCGTTTGAGCCATAACCGAATAAGATGCCTTCAGCGTGGCCCTATCACTAATGGAGTACGAAGCATTTATTCTCGGTTGCGGAAGAAACGTAGTCTTGCCATTTGACAAAAACAAGACGTTATGTAAGCCGGCATTCAATGTCAGCCTGCGCCAACGCAGCTTGTCAGCCACATAAAAAGAGAATTGCTCCGTGTCATATCTTGCCGAAAAAGAGCGGGAATCGGAATACTCCTTTTGGGGGAAATAGGCATTATGCTGAAAATTCACTCCGTAATAGAGTGCGTTGTCCTTCCAAATCCACTTACCATCGGAGCGGACACCGATTGCTCGCACGTCACCGACATTTCTTTCAAACAATCCATCCTGCACGAGAACGTCATCGGTAAGGGAAAAACTCTTGTTGTCACTTATAATATCCGAATAACCTCTTGAATAATAGAGTTTCGTGTCTTGGAAAAGAGATTTGCGGAATTTGTGCACCCAAGAAAGAGAGGCCGCGGAATTCCCCCATAACAGAGACAGTTTCTCTTCGTCCGTCACATCATAGATTTCCTTTCCATACAATCTTTTAGGGTTGCTGTCACTATACTTCAGCTTATCCCTCCCGGAGAACAGTCTCACATAAAACTCATCCTTTTCCGAGCACAGATAGGTCAAATTCAGATTCACGTCGTGAAAGTTATAGGATGCGCCCAGATGCTCGTTAGCCAACTTATCATAAATGGCAACACCCGGGACCATAAGGGCATCTATCCAGCTCCTCCTGATTCCGAAATTAAAGAACAGCTTTTCCTTTACTATCGGACCTGTAAACTGGAGCCTTCCATCTAAAAGGCCTATCGAGAAACTGCCGGAATAGTCGTTTCTACTCCCATTTGACGTGTGAACATCCACGACGGAAGAAGTTCTACCGCCTAAATCTGCAGAAAAACCACTTTTATAAAACTCCAGATAATCGATTATATCAGAGTTGAAAGACGAGAATATACCTCCTAAATGACACACTTGATACAAGGGCACGCCATCTAAGAGGAACAAATTGTCACTTCCGTCTCCGCCTCGAACATACATCCCGGAAGCAAGTTCCATTCCCTGCGCCACGCCGGCAGAATTTTGTAGTATCTTGATGATATCCGGAGAACTAAAAAGAGCCATACCCTTTTTCATCTCCACTGATTCCAATCGCATAAACCCAGTGTCCGTCAATTTAGATGGAGCCCACCTGTCTGCAGACACCTTAGCCACATCCAACGTATCTCTATGTTGAAGGTCTTGTGCGATCGCCTGGATTCCGGGCAGAAGTAAGCTCACAAGTGTCGTAAAAAGCACTCTGCGCATTGCAATCACTGTATTCTATCGGAATAGGACACCCTTCCGTATCTAAATACTACGGAACAAGTCCGGAATTTATTTGACGCGAAATCGTAATAGCCACACTCCATCTCCAATACGATGGTTCCCGGAGAAGGGACATCGATAGACTTTGTCTTGGTATATTTCAAATCGTATCCCCTTATATATACGCCCATATCGTCATAAGCACTACCGAAGTAAAGTTTGTCACTTAACTTCAACTCAATATCACCATCTTTTGTAACAGAATATACGAAAGGGATGTATATTGACTCTCCATCTGTCTTTGTAAAGATGTCATATTGCTTATCATATATTAAATTCTGTACCGGGATAAACAATAAAGACTCAGTCTCGACATCAAACGCTTCTGCAGCCTTTACTCTGGCTCTATCTGTTTTTATTCTTTTCTCACAAAGCCTTAACCCGAAAAGTTCTTTCATCAAATCCCCGCTGCTTACACCATCTGCGTCCAGATCCATCGATATCGGCGAAGTTAAAGCAAAATCATCCAGCGTATATGTTCCCATTATCTGTTCACAGGCCGATTCCAGAATCTTTTTTTCACGACTATCCTCATTCGAACAAGATGCGAATGCTACCGCCACTATAAATAAAAATGCTAAAAACTTACTCTTCATAATGCGTATTACAATAATGCCGCAAAGGTATACAAAAACACTGATTTAAAAAAACTTTACAACCCCAAAAACACCTTTGACCTGCACCCTCATTACAGGGCCAGAGTAGTGTTCCCCTTGAAAAACGTAACTGGGCAGGGGGAAAACCTGTTCTGAATGTTTTCCCATCCGGTGAAAAGCCTATTTGGCCGGACGGGAACGCCATAAGATCTTGCTCGCAGCAAAGACGCCCCTCGGACGAACCCTCCCACTAAGCCGAGGATGGCATTTCCCTCAACCCGAAAAACACCTTTGAACACCAGCCGCATTCTATAGCGTTCTGGTAAGGGTGCGACCTAAAGGGGTTCCTCCCTGACTCAACATATCCCAACTGATTTGATACGCAGGAGTTTTCGGTTCGACCAGGCTTCACTCGTTCAACGAAAAAATATGACTATATTTGTATCCGACAAAAACGTTACTATGGAATATCTGATCTACTGTGATGAATCCCTTTCGAAGGGACAATTCTTCTCCCACTTCTACGGAGGAGCGCTCGTGAGGAGCAAAGATTATATTGAGGTGAAAGAAGCGCTTGATGCCAGGAAGGAGGAACTGAACCTTCTCGGAGAAATCAAGTGGACAAAAGTCTCGACCAACTATCTAGATAAGTACAAGGAAATGATGGACTTGTATTTCAGATTCATCAAAGAAGGCAAAATCAAGATCAGGATAATGTTTCAGGCTGCTATGCACGAGATTGAGGAACATAGTGATGCGGACAAATACCATATCCTGTACTATCAGTTTATCAAGCACGCCTTCGGTCTGCCGTACAGAGACGAATACGTGGACGATGATGTCAACCTAAAGTTGCTCTTCGATATGATTCCAGACACAAATCAGCAGAACGACGATTTCAAGGCGCACATCTGCTACCTTCAGGAACTCCAGCAGTTCAAGAAAGCCAAAATTCACATCCGGCACGATGATATCTCAGAGATAGATTCGCACAAGTATTCCATCCTGCAATGTATGGACATCATTCTGGGAGCAATGGCTTTCAGACTGAACAACCTTCATCTGGAAATACCGGAAGGAGCAACGGAGCCTGGCAAGAAAACCAAAGCAAAAGAAGCACTGTTCAACCATATCCTGGCCCTTATCCAGGAATCTGACGGCGTCAAGGTATTCCGTATCGAAGAAAGCACGATGCCAGATACGGCTAAATGTCGCTGGAGAACACCTTACCGCCATTGGAAGTTCATTCCGGCAAAATTCAAATAGACAGGGGATAAAAAAAAAGGTTCACCAACACTACTGACCCTCCAAGTAGGAACTTAGCACTTCATGTTGCATGGACCCGTTTTCTTTTGCAAAGATAGAAATTTTTTCTTAAACACAAATAATTCCACAAATTACTGGTATTGCCCATTGACTTTACCCAGGAGTCTAGCAGTATAACTAATTGATTATTTGATAGAAATACCTGCAATGCGTAAGTTTTGACGAACTATTGATAAGTCAAATTATTTATGTATTTTTGTTAAGTATATGCCCCGCAGAGAAATAACACTCAAAATTTTGTGGTCATGAATGAAAAATTATTATGTAAGTGCACAAATATTACTACAGTGCACAATGTCGTTAGCATTCTCGAAAATGATGATATTGTCTTTCGTCGTCACGATGAAACAACGGACACACGCACGGGAGCATACGGTCCAATGCCCAGCATCGCGATTTATGTATTCGAAAAGGATTATGAAAAAGCATACTCTCTGATTGAACCGATTATCAATTCCACAGCCGAAAGCGCAAAACCTTTCTGCCCCAAGTGTGGCAGTGAAGACATAGAACATATCGGGCGTAGTAAATATGTCACCTATCTGTATATACTGTCAATACTTTTTTTCTTAGCAGGCTTCGGCTATTTGCTTGCATCTGCAGAGTATAATATTAAATCTGTCGTAATGGACTGGCTATCGTTGATGATGATTGTATTATTTGTAGTGAGTGGCATTATAGCAGGTCGAAAAAGCAAGAACTACAAATGCAAACACTGCGGAAAGCGATTCGACCGTAGATGAAGGTCCGATGCTTCTTGATGTCCTTACTGTTAATATGTTTGCCGCTAAACTTGTCTTCTAGTACATTCAGGTAAGCTTGATATTTCTTCATCAATTGGAATTGGCTCGATTGCCAGTCCTTTAGGTTCACCAAGAATGTCAAGATGCCGAGAGAGCAGCTCTATCATTTCCGGATAATTCGGTTTCCCGTTAACAAAGCGATATAGTTCGTATTTTGGAGTTACACCTTTGTCTTTCCCGAATAATAAGTGAACAGGAGGGGCCGTCCAGGGCATGGTAGACCTAATTTGAAAGAGTTCCGCCTATTCAGCAGGTTTATAACTTTTTGCAAATATATGTGCTAAAGTTCACAACTGGAGGATAACTACCCATCTCTCTGACTCGCGTTATGAAATTTGATGCCTCTTCAATAGTTAGTAGGTCTTTTTGAATAGCGTAGTAAAGGAAATCATTTGTGGTTAAATAAGTTATCCCATACTCATTACAATAATCTGTAATATCTTTTGTATTACTACTTCCAACTACATCGTGGTGGTAGCGGCAATATACCATACACGCACTCTCGCCTTTTCCTAGATGGAGTCCAGTTGATGCAGTCAAGCGGAAATACTCTTTTTTCTCTCCGCTGCTTTGTCCGAATACTTCTTCTTGAATATTACTATGCTTTTTCATGTGCTTGTCAAGAGCAGATAAAATAATAATAGGCAGTTCTTTTCTAACTACATCAAGCACAATATACTGGAACTCAGGAAGTATTTGAGGGAGAAGGTCTAGTAATCCACCCTTTACAAAATGATTGATGACATCGGCATCCAGTACTATCTTAGTCTTCTTCTCTGCCATCAGATATCATATTTAATAGTTCATAATAGTGACCTTCAGATATCTTTCCGGATTCGAATAAGATTCGAGCTTTTTCGCCAAAGTCCCCTATTACAAGATTCTCATTGCCGGGCTCATATAATGAAAGATCATACCCATAAGCTCTGGCAGAATCTTTAACAGAAATTGAACGAATCTCTTCAATCAATTTTTCCGAGGCCAGCCCTAAATCTTTAAGACGAAGAAGAAGATTCAGTCTTGACACCCCAAAGAATTGTTCTATTCGTAAGATTGTTGCGAGTTTAACCGTGCGACCAGTAATCTCTTCAGGACTGAACATAGACAAGACCCCTCCCCTTGGTAGCAATAGTGCGGAGGCGAACATATTAGCATTTTTCTCTTCTCCTGTAGCTTTTCCATCGCACATATGGGGCATGGGATTGTCGTCATAAAACAAGTGATAAAATTCATGGGCAATTGTGAAATGCTGACGCCCTCGAGTGGTTGCGCTGTTTACTAGAATAAACATTTTTCCACTCTTTGACTTACAACTGATACCGTATGAGTTTTCAGATAATGGACGATACATAGTAGTTACGCCAAGCTTACGCACCAATGTTTTAACATTGATGGGCTCGTTTAGATTAATACCGACCTGGGTCCTGAACTTATCAGCTAGGGCTTCTGCCTCATTTATGCTTATTTTTTTCATTTTTCCAACATTAGATCCATCATCAGAGAGTTCTTTACGACTCGCTTGAAAGCGGCAATCTGCTCCATGTCTCCTGATGATAAATTATCTACTCTGAATGCTGTAGCAAGCATATTCTTGACAACATCCACATTTTCTTCGTACATCATGTATGCGTCGCAGCCAAATAAATCTGCGAGCTTCTCCATATAGGCAAGAGGTAGTTCCCTATCTCCGGTCTCATAATTTGAGTAAGCAGAACGCCTTATGCCAAGAAATGACGCAACTTTCTCCTGGGTATAACCGCTGGCTTCTCGCATACTCTTAATATTTCTGGCAATAACGAGTCTTTCTTCCATGATTGAGTGTTAATTGTGCTTTGTTTGTATTTATAATGCTCTGTTATGTTCGATTCATACACTGTGGCAAAAATAGAAAATAAATTAAAATAATGCAAATTATGCCACATAATTATAACCTTACAGAATCGCTGTTTTGATTTACAGTGTGAAGATAGGACCACTAAAAAACCAAACAAAGTGAAAAAATCATTATATTTGTTTTTGGCTTGAAAAATTTTGTGAAAATGAAAAAGATATTAACGATTTTCGCCTTGGGCTTGTTGTCATTGAGCCTTTCGGCACAGGAAAGCGCACGCTGGCTTAGAAAAAGCGACATCAGCGCAGACGGCAGCACCATCGCTTTCAGTTATCAGGGAGACATCTTCACCGTCCCAGTGAGTGGCGGACTGGCCAAGCAGATCACCTCGAACCAGGCATACGACAGCGACCCGCTATGGACCGCCGACGGTAAAAGCATAGTTTTCAGTTCTTTCCGTGAAGGCACGAAAGACATTTGGATAATTCCTGCAGAGGGAGGAAAGGCAAGACGCCTCACAACCTTCCCCGGCGCAGAAACTCCCCTTTTCGTATCGAAAGACGGCGTGGTCTACTTCTCGGCGAACATTCAGCCGGATGTAAACTACGACAAGTTCCCGGGAGAGCCTCAGGTGTATACCGTTAACATAAAGGACGGAAAGTCTTCGCTCTATACTTCCATTCCGATGATGAACATCTCTGCGAACTCTAACGGAATCGTGCTTTACGAAGACTACAAGGGTTACGAAGATCCTTTACGTAAGCACCACACTTCTTCCGTTACCAGAGACATATGGAAGTACCTTCCTAAAAAGGGACAGTACCAGAAACTGAGCCGATTCGCGGGCGAAAACCGTAATCCGGTATTTACCTCTAACGGACTCGACTACTATTTCCTGAGCGAGCAAAGCGGTAACTTCAATGTATGGAAGTCAAACATCAACGCCCCTGAGACGGCTACCCAGATTACCCAGCTTCCTACACATCCTGTAAGAAACCTCTCCATCGCCGCGGACAACACCCTGTTGTTCTCTTATAACGGAGACTTGTACACATTGGCCCCGGACGCAGAGAAGCCGGCCAAGGTGGACATAAAGGTAATCGCCGACACTAACGATAAGGAACACATATACAGAAACATAAACACCGGAGCGACAGGATTGGCCGTAAGCCCTAATGGTAAGGAAATCGCCATCGTGGCACACGGCGACGTGTTCGTAGTGGCCCCCGAGCAGAAAGTCACGAAGAGAATCACCAACACTCCTAGCCAGGAGAGAGGCGTTTCGTTCTCGAAGGACGGCCGCACGCTCTACTATGCAGCGGAAAGGAATGGCTGCTGGGGTATCTGGAAGGCCGAATTGGCCAGAAAAGAAGACAAGTACTTCGCATTCTCCTATGACATTAAGGAGAGTCTGTTCTCGACCGCGGGCCAAACCTGCTTCCAGCCGGCAGTATCTCCGGACGGCAAGTGGGTGGCATTCCTGAGGAACCGCACCGAGCTCGTCATAAAGGGCACGGAAAGAGGCGAGGAGAAATCGCTTCTCAAGGGCGCGAACTACTCTTACCAGGACGGAGACCAGTCTTTCGAATGGTGTCCTGACAGCCAGCACATCCTCATAAACTACGGCGCGAACGGCGGATGGAATAACACGGACATTGCCGTAATCAATATTAAAAACGGTCAAGTAACGAACCTCACCGAAAGCGGATATAGCGACGGCAATTTTCACTGGGCACTTGGCGGAAAGGCTATGCTTTGGGAATCGGACAAGAACGGATATCGCAGCCACGGAAGCTGGGGCGCACACGAGGACATCTACGCTATGTTCTTCGACGCCAAGGCTTTCTACGACTTCACCAGGACTTCGGAGGAAGATAGCATAAACGCCCTTCTGAAATCAAAGAGCGAAGAAAAGTCAGAAAAGAAAGACTCCATAAAGACTGAGAAGAAAGGACTCAAGCTCCAGCTCAAGGGTCGCGAGAACCGTATTGTAAGACTTACTCCTATTTCAGGAGCTATGGGAGACTTCTTCCTCACCGAGGACGGAAAGACTCTCTATTTCTTTAGAGTTCAGGAGCAAAGCATAGACCTGTGCAGTATGGACTGTAAGGAGGGCGACATAAAGATTCTTCGCAAGGGTTTCAACGGAAGTTTCGTTCCGGGAGCCGACCGCAAGACGGTCTACATCCTGGGAGGACGTGGCATAAACAAGATGAACGCAGCCACGGGGAAGATAGAAGCCATCTCATTTGCAAGCGATTATGACTACCAGCCTGCTAAGGAAAGAGAGTACATCTTCGACCATATGTGCAAGCAGGTAGAAGAAAAATTCTACGACAAGAACATCCACGGAATAGACTGGAAGGGCTTCTGCAAGAACTACAGGGAATTCCTTCCTTATGTAAACAACAACCACGATTTCCAGGAGCTGCTCAGCGAGCTGCTCGGAGAATTGAATGCTTCGCACACAGGAGCGAGATACCGTAACATTTCACGCGTGAATGCCGGCAGGTTAGGTGTAATCTACGACCTCAACTACAGAGGAAAGGGACTTAAGATAGCCGAGGTTCTCCCTGGAAGCGAACTCAGCATGGTCGACCCTGAGATAGGTGCAGGAGACATCATACTCGCCATCGACGGAGAGGAAATCTCCGAAGGCACCCAGTGGTACGACGCACTTCGCTACAAGGCGGGCAAGCGAGTATTCCTCAAGATAAAGAAATCGAAAAAAGAGACTGTAGAGCTCTTCGTAAAGGCTACATTCACCGACCATACCCTCCTCTACAAGAGATGGGTACTCCAGAGAGAGGAGATGACGCAGAAACTCTCAGGCGGACGCATAGGCTACGTTCACGTGGAAGGCATGGATTCCAAGAGCTACCGCGAAGTGTACTCAAAGCTTCTGGGTAAATACAGAACTTGCGAGGCTGTCATAGTGGATACCCGTCATAACGGCGGCGGTTGGCTCCACGACGACTTGGCCACACTCCTTAACGGCAAGGCATACATCGAGTTCCGCCCTCGCGGAGAATACATAGGAACGGAGCCTTTCAGCAAATGGAACAAGCCGAGCTGCGTCCTCATAGGAGAAGACAACTACTCGGATGCGAGCGGATTCCCTTATGTATACAAAACTCTGGGAATAGGCAAGCTCGTAGGTGCTCCGGTACCGGGAACGATGACTGCCGTATGGTGGGAGAACCAGATAGACCCGAGCATAGTATTCGGCATTCCTCAGGTAACCTGCTGGGGATTGAACGAGAACAGAGCTCTCGAAAACTATCAGATAGAACCGGACATCCTGGTTTACAACACTCCCGAAAGTCTTCTCAAGGGCGAAGACCTCCAGCTCCAAGCTGCAGTTAATGAATTACTTAAAGAATTAGATGCTAACAAGAAAAAGTAAACTCGTTATAATACCTACCTATAACGAAAAGGAAAACATCGAAGCCATCTCCAGAGCAGTCTTTGCTCTGGAAGGTGGTTTTAACATACTGGTAATAGACGACGGCTCTCCGGACGGAACGGCCGACATAGTAAAGGGGCTTATGGAAGATTTTCCGGAAAGGCTCTTTATGATTCAGCGCGAAGGCAAGCTTGGCCTGGGGACTGCCTACATTACCGGATTCAAATGGGGACTGGAGAAAGGCTACGACTACATCTTCGAGATGGATGCCGACTTCTCGCATAACCCGGACGACCTTCCACGACTGCTTGACGCCTGCGAAGACGGCGGAGCCGACCTCTCGATAGGTTCGAGGTACGCCGACGGTGTCAGCGTGGTGAATTGGCCGATAGGAAGAATCCTGATGTCCTATGGCGCATCTCGCTACGTCAGGACTGTGCTCAGGACCCACATTACGGATAACACTGCCGGATTTATGTGCTATTCCAGAAGGGTTTTGGAAGCCATCGACCTCGACAATGTTAAGATGAAGGGCTACGGATTCCAGATCGAGATGAAATACACAGCCGTAAAGAAAGGATTCAAGGCCGTGGAAGTTCCCGTCATCTTCGTAAACAGAAAGGCCGGCACGTCGAAAATGTCAGGCTCCATCTTCGGAGAGGCTTTTTGGGGCGTATTGGCCCTCAGATTTAGAAAATTTTAATGAAACCACTGTACATTAAGGCTATAGCCGACAAATTGTCACTCAACAAGTGGCAAATAGAGAATTGTGTACTGCTTCTCGAAGACGGAAACACCATCCCCTTCATAAGCAGGTACAGAAAGGAACAGACAGGCGGAATGGACGACAGTCAAGTCGCCGAGGTGAAGCATTGGGCTGACACCTTCGACGATATGGAAAAACGCAAGTCCACCATAATCCAGACCATAGAGAAAGCGGGAAAACTCACGGAGCAGTTGAAAAAGCGAATTGAGAGCTCCGTAGACTCCACCGAGCTGGAAGACCTTTACCTTCCATTCAAGCCGAAGAGAAGGACCCGCGCGACAGTGGCAAAGGAACTGGGGCTGGAAGGATTGGCAGACATCATCTGGGAGCTCAAGACCACGGACCCGAAGTCCAGCGCCCGTCCATTCGTTAACGAAAACGTGCCGTCGACCGACGAAGCGCTCAGTGGCGCACGAGACATCATAGCGGAAAGGCTCAGCGAGGAAGTTCCTATCAGAGAAAAGCTTAGAAGCACATACAGGAGAAGTCCCCTGACGGTTCAGGTGGCCAGAGGTGCGAAAGGCAAGCCGGAACTTGAAAAATATAGGAGCTACATAGACTTTTCCCGTCCTCTCGACAAAGTTAGCCCCCATAACCTTCTCGCCATCCTGCGTGCAGAAAACGAAGGACTCTTCAGCATAGGACTCACTCCGCGCGAAGGCACGCAAGACGACGTATACTACCAGTTTTGCCGAGACCACGGAAGACCTCAAAGCGCAGCTCTATCACAAGAGATAAAACTCGCTGCAGAAGACAGTTACCAGAGGCTTCTCGACCCGTCGATAAGTAACGAAATCATAAAGGAGGCCAAGCAAAAGGCCGACATAGAAAGCATTCGGGTGTTCGGAGACAACCTCAGGCAGCTCCTGCTGGAATCCCCTGTCGGCGAAAAGCGCACGCTTGCCATAGACCCTGGATTCAGAAACGGATGCAAATTGGCCGTTCTCGACGAACACGGCGCTCTTCTCGCGCACGAAATCATATTCCCGCACCCGCCACAAAACGAAAGAATCAAGTCCCTTCAGCGTCTTGAAGCCCTGATTGACGACTTCGACATAGAGGCGATAGCCGTAGGAAACGGCACTGCTAGCCGTGAGACCATGGATTTCCTGAATAGAATCGATATGCCGCAGAATTGCAAAGTGTGGAGCGTCAGCGAAGACGGCGCCAGCATCTACAGCGCATCGGAGGTGGCTCGAAAGGAGATGCCGGACGAAGACGTGACGGTCAGGGGCGCAGTGAGCATAGGACGAAGGCTTATGGACCCGCTCGCCGAATTGGTCAAGATCGACCCTAAAAACTTGGGAATTGGCCAATACCAGCACGACGTGGACCAGACCCTGCTTCGCGAGAAGTTGGACAACACCATCGAAGCGTGCGTGAACTCAGTGGGTGTGAACCTGAACACCGCATCGCCGTATCTGCTTGCCTATGTGGCCGGAATCGGAAAGACATTGGCCGAATCGATAGTGGATTACCGAAGCGAAAACGGTGCGTTCAAAAGTCGCGAATCGCTGAAGAAGGTGCCGAAGCTCGGTGAGAAGACCTTTAGGCAGTGTGCCGGATTCCTGCGCATCCGAGGGGCCGAAAACCCGCTGGACGGCAGTGCAGTGCATCCTGAATCCTACCATATTGTGGACAAGATGGCTCGCGATCTGGGCGTGGAAGTGAAGGAGCTCGTGGGAAATGACTCGCTCTGCAAGCGCATATCCCCGGATAGATACGTCACCCCTGAGAAGGGACTTCCTACCATAAACGACATCATAAAGGAATTGGCCAAGCCGGGCCTTGACCCGCGCAGCGAAGCATCTTCGTTCAGCTTTGCCGAAGACATACGCGACATCTCGGACCTCAAGACAGGTATGGAACTGCCGGGAATCGTCACGAACATAACTAATTTCGGTGCATTCGTAGATTTGGGCATCCACGAAAACGGACTTATTCACATCTCGAAGATGAAAGGCAAAAGCCTCGCCCTGCACCAGAAGGTAAAGGTGAGGGTGGAAAGCGTGGAGCTCGACCGTAAAAGGATAGGGCTGGGCTTAGTCTCCTAAGGAGATGCTCTTCAGGGACTCCCTGTAGGCAGATAAAATTCGGGACTTGGATATGAATCCTAAGTAATGATGTTGCTCATCGATTACAGGAAGACGCCAAGCTCCCGTTTTTTCGAATTTGTCCAGTACCGAAGAAGCCTTTTCGTCTATGGTAACATAAGCGGCAGGCTGCTTCATAAGATTGTATACGTGGATGTTGGAATAATTGGCCGTGTCGAACATTTTCTTTCGAATGTCGTCCATCTCCACCAATCCCTGGAACACGCCGTCGCTTCCTACTACCGGGAAGACGGCAGCGGTACTCTCGGAAACCTCCGGCATAATGTCCTTAAGCGTCGCATCCAGGCTTATGCGAGGGTATTTGTCCCGCACGAGGTCGGCCGTGTTAAGAAGCGTAAGGACGGCTTGGTCCGAATCGTGAGTAAGGAGTTCTCCTGTCTGCGCAAGTCGCTTGGTATAAATCGAATAGCGCTCCCATATTCTAGTCACGCAGAAAGACACCGTACACGCGGCGATTAGCGGCAGGAACAGGTCGTAACCACCTGTCATCTCAGCGATAAGGAAGATGGAGGTCATAGGCGCCTGCATGACTCCGGCCATAAGCGCCGCCATTCCTACAAGCACGAAATTCTGCTCCGGAAGAAGCCAGAAAGCCTCGCCTAAGACGTTATTAAGCACTCTCGCGATGACGAAACCGGCTATGGCGCCCACGAAAAGCGTAGGACCGAATGTTCCACCGACTCCACCACCGGCATTTGTAAGCGTCATAGAAAGAACCTTGAAGAACATCACCGCAGCGAAAGCCACCACAATTCCCCACTTCGAATTCATCAGAAAATTAAGAGGAGAGCCTTTCATCTCACCGCCTATTCCGTTAAGCAGCGCCGTGATGTCTCCATAACCTTCACCGTACAAAGGCGGGAACAGGAACACAAGCACGCCCACGCCCAGAGAGCAAATCAGCCACTTGAACATAGGAGAGCGCATCTTCGCGAAATGGTCCTCGAGCTTTAGCGTAGTATGCGTAAAATAAAGCGAGAGGAATCCGCAAGCCACTCCCAAGACCAGATAGAAAGGTATATTCTTAAGCACGAAAGGCTCTAATGTACAGTGGAATGCGGTGTCCATACCGGTAAAAAGGTAAGAGACCACAGTCGCCGACACGGTCGACACCAGAAGCGGCATCATACTCGCCAGCGAGATATTGAAAAGCAGAATCTCCATAGTAAAGAGAAGACCTGCCAATGGCGCCTTGAATATGCCTGCTACCGCACCCGCAGCTCCGCAACCCACCAGAATGGTCATATTACGATAAGACAGACGCCCCAGGCGGCCGAAGTTCGAGCCAATCGCCGCGCCTGTATACACGATAGGAGCCTCGGCACCCACTGAGCCACCGAAACCTATGGTGAGCACGGACGTCACAAGCGAAGACCACATATTATGCGGCTTGATCCGGGACTCGTTCTTCGAGATGGATTTGAGCACCTTCGTTACTCCGTGACTTATGTTATCCTTCACTATAAACCTTACTATCAAGTATGAAAGCAACATACCTATGGCAGGAAGCACTATCATCCAGAGCGACGACTTCTGAATGAGCGGAGTGAGCAGTCCCTGAATGAGGTGAATTCCCCCTTTCAATAGGACGGCTACAAAACCGACGCAGAGCCCCACGAGGAGGCTCAGCATCATTAATCTGTTATTTTCCTTTAGTTTATACATCTGAATCGGCCGGGTCATCATCTCCGTTAGAGTACTGAGAGATATTATCGTCCGGAAGGCTTTCTCCGCCGTCAGACTCTGCAGGAGCGCCTGTTATAGCCTCTGCTGAAGAATCGTCTTCTCCGTCGAGCCAATTCTGCAAATCTTCTGTATCGTCGATATCTACCTTTATCTTAACCAGGTAAATACCATCTGGAATTTCTATAGTAACCGCGTAAAATGAAGTTCCGTCAGGCTTCGGATATTTCACCAAATCCACCAGATAATCATTAAATCCGCGAGGATACTTTTCCGCGAATGCCTCAGCCAATTCGCGAGACATATTTTCGTAGCTTACCACGTGCCGTTTCTTTCCGTCTGTTGCCATAAATCAAGGTTTAAATTCGATTACAATTATAAGGCATTATTCGTAAAAGAAAAAATATTTTGACACTTTTTATCAACAAGTTTACACTTAGTTAAAGTGCGACCCTGATACCCAGATTGAAAGTTGCGTTAAGCGGCCTCTCCTTATATAGAATTTCGAGCGAAGAGCGTTCATTGAAGAAGTAGGCCAATCCGCACTCCCCGAACAGCCACAGGCTATCGTAAATCCTATACTCCGCGCCAAACGCAGCGCCTGCGGATAGCTGGAAAGGATGCTCTCCGAGCGAGATGACCTCCTTAAGACGATTCTCTCCGGAAAGGAAATAATCATCTGTACGATTGGCCTTTATGCATTTGTCGAGAGTAAGTCCCGCACTCGCGTACACATCCAGTCGCGTGCTCGAATAGAAATCGTACTTCAAGTTAATCGGCACTCCGACATACTCCACCCTCTGCTCGCCGCTCTTATAATTCTGCTGCGTACCTTCCTTATATTCAGAAAGTAACAGCGTATGCGAAAGTCCGCTCACCACCGAAAGCCTATCCGTAATCGCATACGATACGCCTAATGTGAGCCTCACCGGCACCTTATGCCGCAGTTCGCTCTCAATATCCTTCCCCTGATTCACCACGGCCAATCCTAACTTCGGACTGTCTTCCCAGGACACGGCATCCAAGCCCACGCCGAAAAGCGGACCGCCTCCGATTAGGGCCGTCTGCGAAAATGAAGCCGCTCCCGATGCGGCCAATCCCACCGACACCCTGTTCTGCGGAGCCTTCCGCGCTACCCTCGTCTCCTGCGAAAACTCCTCCCACGGGAGCGATTCCAGTTCCTGCACTGCTTCCGGCTCCTGCACAATTTCAGACTCTTGCACAGTTTCAGTTTCCCGCGCTGTTCCTACCTCCCGCACTGCCGTGGTTTCGCGGAGCTCGTCCGTTTTCTGCGATGCAGCAGTTTTTTCCGACCGCTGAGCTTCCTTCGGCTGCGAGACCGCTATCGGCTCCACAGCCTCCTGCAGACGCACAATCTGCTCCGAAGGGTCAGGCAGCACATCATTTAGGGCCACCACCGGCTCGACCTTCTCCACTGAAATCACCTCCTGCAGACTAATTGGCCTGAAAAAGAGAAATGCTGACACTCCTGCCACTGCCAATGCTCCCGCCGCCGCAGCCCAGCCCCACCACGAGCGGGTAGGAGCAACTTTCGAAGCCGGGAGTCTCCCCTCTATGGATTCCCACAGACCCTTGGGAGAGTCTGATTCGAATTCCTGCATCTCAGCCTTTATGTCATCTATCCATCTTTCTTTCATAATCAGTGATTTTTTTCGCGAGAAGTGCCTTAGCCTTATACACTTGCGAGGCCACAGTACCCTCTTTTATCTTAAGGAGCCTGGAAATCTCCCTGTAACTCTTTTCCTCTATTACGAAAAGGTTGAAAACTGTTCTATATCCGTCAGGAAGGCTTCTAATCATTTCGAACAAAGCCTCTTGCGGGATTCTTTCCACCACATCGTCAGAAGGCTGCCGATAATCCGCAGTCAATTCTTCGAATCGGGTCTTTCCGCTATCTCTTAAATACTTAAGGGTGTCGTTAAGCACGATTTTACTCATCCAAGCGCGAAGCGAGCCCTCTCCTTTATACGAGAACTTCCATAAAGACGAGTAGATTTTAAGGAAAGATTCTTGAAGAATATCCTTAACCACCTCATCGTCAGTGATATATCGAGAACAAATCGCGGTAAGATATCGAACATTCAAGCGATACAGCCGCTCGAAAGCGGCGGCATCGCCTTTTTTGACCAATTCTACCTGATGTTGCTCATCGGATTGAGGGGCAATTCGTTTCATCAAGAATAAATCTTACCGAAATCGTGCCAACTACTCTTCCTTATGCATTTTCAGAGTAAACTGTAACTTTTTAGGTCCGCTGAATGATGTCCAGTTAAGAGTAACCTTCACTTCGTCACCCTCGTGTGGCATCCCGTTTAGATTAAACGCGATGAGTCCGTCGCCTAACTGATTGCCGAAATCGCCTCGTGGGTCGTGTCTAAGCACGAAATCGAAAGGATCTTTCGGGTTAGTGCCACTTACGAGATTAATGACGTGTGGCTGATGGAATGGACCCACGGCCGTGCGTATGCGAAGTGTAATGAATCCGTCTTCGGCCACTGTCACCCAGTCCCTGACTATTTCCAAAGGCTCGCCGCCGTACACCAGTTTATCGCTTTCGCCTACGGTCTTTACCGGAGTCTTAGTGCGGATGCTGTCCATCCAGTTCACCTTTACGTTCCTTTTAATCAACTCCGCATCGGCCTTTGTGGTTCCGGGGCGCGTGGAAGAAGAATTGTCTTCCGTAAAATTAACCAAGGCTCTGACCACCTTGTCCTTATATGGAGAAGTCTTTACATTCGTCGGATAGAGAACGGTCTTGTCGTCTAGTTGCATCTTAAATCCGTGCTCCTTATCAGGATAGACGGTTACCAAGCCCGTAGGACGAACGTCTACATAGTCGTCTCTATCATTAAGGCAAGATACCGGAAGTGTAAGAAGTAAAGCTAATCCTAAAATAATACCTGTCTTTTTCATACTATTCTAAATTTAATTTCACTTCATTAAATCCACCTACTCCGGAAATCTTGCCCCTTCCATGAAAAAAAATCGATTATTAATTATCGTTTGTGCTCGAGATAATTTATTCTTTCACCGCCCTTCAATGTTACCCAAGTAGAGAAAATGTTTGAGTTCTCTTTCAAAAGAATCACACGTGCTCCGTTAGGAATGTCATTATAGACAGTGTCACCTCCGGTATAACGTCCATAAGCGAGCAGGATGCCTCTGTTATCCATAGCATAATCGTTATTGTGATCGTGTCCACAGAAAACGGCCTTGACATCACCACAGTTGAGTATGGTGTTGAACATACCGCTATTGATTACAGGACAGCATACACCCTCACCCCAATATCCGGTATAAGGAAGTTTGTCATTATACTCAGGGAATGGAATATGCAGGAACAGCATGGAAGGCACCGGCTGACCGCCGTTCTGCTTCGTGTAAGCTTGGCTGGTAGTATAATACCAGTCTACCTGCGATGCATTTATACGCATATATTCCTTATAGTCATAGTCATAGCCATGAGTGTCGATACAGTAGAGCACTTCCTCAAGCTTCTTTCCGTCGTGAGAATAAATCTCGAGAGTGTAGTCTCCGCACCTTCCTTCTTCTGCAGGAGGCATTATACAACCTGGCAGAGTCTGCATCAAATCGTAAAGCTCGGCATTTGTCTTGTCCCAGTTGTCGTCGTGATTACCGAAAGCCACTGCGAAAGGCACATTGTGAGCTGCGATTCTGCTCAAGATGTCGATATAGGCTGAGTCTGCAGGTGGTGCATAAACCAAATCTCCGGTGATTACCACCAGGTCAGGCTTTTCAATATTCAACATCTCCTCCACTCTCTCCAGCATTATATCGCTTCTACTGTCGTGAAGGATATAGTGAAGGTCGGTGAATTGAAGGATCTTGAATTCCCCGTTTTCGTCAAATTCGAGCTTGGCCTGCTTTTCAGAGCAAGAACAAAGCGCGAAAAACGCCATTAAAACCAATAATCTATTCGCAAACTTATTCATTGTCCAAAGACTTTAAATAATTCTGATAATCGTTAAATAATTTCACCGTCTTAGGCTCGCCTACCCTGAACTTCGATGAAGGGTCAGAGAATACTCCCGGATACTGATAGCAAAGCACTTTCTCGAAATTATCAAGTAGGTTCAAATCCTTGATGATGCCTTCGATGTCGCGAGGATAAAGCGAATTGTCCTCGTTGAACAGGAACACTTCCTGGTCGAACCAGAAATGCGCACCTGCCTTATCGCAAAGTGCTTGGAGAATGTCGGCAGCTTCCTTTCCGGTGATGTCACCCTCCGGCATTCTTGCGAATCCGAAAGGACACAGGATATCGAGGTATTGCAGCATTCTCTCGTATGTAGGCTCTGCACCCTTTACGCCGAATGAGTTAGTGGCAAGCATAATAGGCTTGGCAGGAGCCAGCGAGCGGCAGAAAGATTTGAATTCCTTCATAAAAACCACTATCTGGTCTCTTCTCATCTGACGCTTCTCCTCGGTCCATTCCCAGTTGTCCAGACTGCCGCCGGACTCTTCGGATACATAGAAACCATAGAAAGAAGGATGGTGGCCATAAATGTTCCACAGTTCCTGTGCTACATTCTTATGCCAATCAAGCGATTCTCTAGTAAAGTCAAACCAAGCGAAAAGGCCCACGCCGGGCATTACCTTCATACCAAGCTTGTCAGCTTCGCTGAAAATAGCCTCAAGAGGGTCTTTGGCGGTAATCTCCATACGGCCCGAATAAAGGGATGAAGGATAATATGCCTTTCCCTGGTAATTCTCAGGGGTAGTATTGTGCTTTCCGACATATTCCTCGTTACGGAAAACTTCCTGAATGACGATGAAGTCCAGCCCGAGCTTATGCATGGAGCGGACCATCTCGCGCCACTGGTCGTCCGTAAGTTTCTTTATGTCAGCGTTCCAATGCTTTCCCTCTATCTCGCTCCAGTGACATATTCCGGACCAAGCGCCAGTAATACGATGAATGGAACGATCCTTCGATGGCAGTACGATAATCTTTTCGGTTTTACGGAAAGTACCATCTGCGCCCCTTACTTTAAGAGTCAGGTCTATGTTCCCCGTCAAGGTTCCCGCAGGAACGACTTGCTTATAAGACCACACATCGTCGGAGTTAACTTCGACTTTTTCGGAAAACAAGACCTGATTCTTAGTAGAAAGTTCCACATAGTATACTTGGTCCGTATCAGTATCATTAGTGATTCCACACCTCAAATCCAAATCCACCTTGTCGCTTACCGCTCCCGGAGGGATGACGGTAAGGTCAGCGAGAGGAGCCTTAGATGAGCAAGACGCTAACAACACTGCACATAACAGTGTTCTACTTACCAAGTGATTCGACATATTCTTTA
>Ga0129316_1000531_pt1 | contig 20611 bp, 17 predicted proteins | sample Cm1ome_2_FD_94429 | JGI IMG/M metagenome (GOLD analysis project Ga0129316, IMG submission 94429) | Eastern black-and-white colobus group fecal microbial communities from Wisconsin, USA - Cm1022B metagenome | ecosystem: Host-associated > Mammals > Digestive system > Large intestine > Fecal...
AAATATGGCTCACATGGGTTTTAACGGTGGATAGCTTGATGTCCAGCATCTGCCCGATCTCCGCATTGCTCTTGTCCGCGCAGACGAGCCGCAGCACCTGAAGCTCGGCCTCGGTCAGAGCCTCGTTGGGAGCGAGGCGTGGCTGCAGGAACCGGGAATAGAAGGACGCCTGCAGCCGCACATCATGGATGAGCCGCTTGCTCCATTTTGCGTCCGCGTTTGGCGGAACCGCATCCAGCAGGGGCAGGATCGCAGCGCCGTAGCCGCTGACAGGCCGGATGTAGCGGAACTCCTCCGCTTTTTCCATCGCCTGGTTCAGATGCTCACACCATGTGTTATCCTTTTTGCGGTTGAGCGCGATGGCAGAGAGCAGATGCAGGTGAATGCTGTCGATATGCCGCGCGCAGGCCTCGCAGTACGGCTCCAGCGGGGCCAGCGTGACGAGGGCTACATCGTTTTGCCCGTTTGCCAGCTCCACCATGGCCTGCGTGAGATATTGATAGCGCTTCATCACCTGGATATGTAAAGGGTCGCGGGGCGCCTTTTCCCGATACCACATATCCGCAGCATCCAGATCGCCGGCATACAGGGAGACACGGCAAAGCATGGCGTCTAAGTTGGGCAGGAACCGGGTCTGGCCATCCTCGGTAAACCGCAGACGCAGCATTTCCAGCGTGCGGCGGGCGTCATCCGGCCGTCCGGAGGAAAGCTGGCTGCGTGCTAACAGCCCTGCGGCGGCAAGCTCAATGTCCGGCGTACCCTTTTGCCGAATCTCACTCATGCGGGAAACGATGGACAGCATCCGGGAGGAGATGTCCTCGCCCTTTTCAAACTTACTTTCCGCAAGGGCGCAGTCTGCAAGGCCGACGCCGTCACGGCCCAGGACCATTTCGGCCGGAGCGCGAAGGGCCTTATAGAGCAGATCGTCCTTCCTGCTCCATTCAGACAGATCCTTGCCGCCGTTCAATATGCTGGGCAGGGTACTTGTGACGGAGACAGGCGGCAGCGCAACCTCCCGGTTCACCATCAGGCGGAACACGGCGGGGATCGTCTCGGTCAGGCCCGCCACACTGCGCTGGGGAAGGGAGATGTCCAGCCATGCCAGACGGCTGCGGGCCTGCTTTGCCGCCGCATCAGACTTGCCGCAGTTTTCAGCGAAATGCTCCAGCTCATGGTACCAGCGCTCAGAACCAGCATAATCCGTTGCCAGAGCGCAGAGCATGCTCATGCCCTGCATCAGGGACGGAGACGCGCGGACTTCGCTTTCCGGCAGAGCACGGTAATAGCTCTCCATCTCCCCGTAATGCCCCATGCCGGGATGCAGTTCGGCATTGCGGATCAGGATCTCTGATATTTTGGAGTGGTCTCCGCCCATGGAATAGCACTCCAGCGCATGAGGATAATCCTCCTTGAGTTCATAGTACAGTCCGCCGCGGCTGAACAGGGATCTCCGCTTTTCCTCCGTGTATTCCCGCTCCATTTCCCACAGCAGGAACTTGCGGAAGACGGGCCAGAAAAGAAAGCGGTTCGCTCCGTCATAGCGGAGCATGGTGGTGTTGCGACGAAGCCATTCCAGCCGCTCTCCCGCACGGGTATCGCCGCTGACCATGCGGGCCATCTCGGGATCAAAACGCTCAAAGGGCGCAAGCTCCAGAAGAAAACGGCGGATGGGCAGGTCGAAGCGGCGATAGACGCTGCTCTCAAAGTACAAAAACACTTCCCGAAGCCCCTGCGCCGCCAACTCGGAGCCGATCGGCTTGCCGGCTGCCATCAGGTTTGCGGCAATGACGGTGCCCAACGGATAACCGGCTGTCTCCTCCGCAACGGCGCTGATCTCGTGATCTGCGGCCTCTATGCCGTAGGCTTGAAACAGGGAGCGGATATCCTCGCGGTCAAATAAAAGCGAATCCGCATCCAGCACGGTCATGAGGCCGGAATACTGAAACGCCATAAGATCGGCGTGAGGCGCTCCGCGTGAGAGCAGAATAAAACGGCGGTCGGGGCTGCCGCGAATCAGTTCGCACAGAGCCAGCCAGTCCGATTCCTGCTGCATGGCCTGAAGATCGTCGATCAGGAGAAAATCCCATGCGCCGTTTGTGTTCGGGAGCGCAAAAGTGGGATCTGCGGCGGACAGCCGAAGTACCTTCCGCTTGGATAGCAGAGCATCTGCCACGGTGCTTTTTCCAAATCCGCAGGGCGCGCTGAAAAAGAGTACACGTCCATATTCCAAAAACCGGTAGAACTGCTGCCGGATCTCCGGCTTTACAAGGACCCGGTCATTCCTCATCTGTTTCCACCTCGCATTCAGAGCAAAATTGTTCCGTAGGGAACCTACGGAACAAGAGGGCGCGCCCTCTTGTTATGAGTCTTTCGACACGAATACATCTTTATGGATTATATCATCGGCGCCTTCAAATGTAAATCCGTCCAAAGTATGAGACGGCGGCGAAAGAAAAAGAAAGTGTCAGACGCTGAAAGCATGAAAAGACGCCCTTGCGGTTTTCATCGCAAAGGCGTCTTTTGTCCTGATGTAGTATTTGTTATCTGCAAAGGCGTCTTCGTTCATGCGCGAAAAGACGGCCGTTATTCCTCCGCAGCATGGAGTGCGAGGAAATCGTCATGTATTTCCTCGCCCCGCCTGCGGGCTTTGACGGCATCCTCAATTTTCTCATAGCTGCCAAGATAGCGGGTCTTTCCCTTGAATGTGATCTGCGCGACCCAGCGCCCGTTCTTCTTGTTTTGGTATACGCCGGTATATCCGCTGGTGTTCGACGCAAGCCGATGCCTCTTTCCGGCCTCCAGGATTGTCACGGAGGTGCCGTCCACCAGCTTCAGATTGTCCAGAATGATCTCGGATTTCAGGCAGCCGCAGGACTTTGTTTTTCCCGTCTGCAAAAGGGTCTGTCCGACCACTGTCTCGTTTCCGCAGTCACAGACACATTTCCAGCGGTGCATCCCGGCCCGCTTACCCGAATAACCGGTGACGGTGAGCTTGCCGAAGCGTTTTCCGATGAAGTCCTTCAAAGGCGGATGGCTCAAACAGCCGCAGCTCTTCCGGTATCCGTTGGTCAGCTGGGACAGCGGCGCGTCCACCTCGCCGCCGCAGTCGCACCTGCAGTGCCAGATGGTATGGCCGGGCTGCTGAACGGCGGCCGGTTCCACGGCCACGAGCATCCCAAACCGCATCCCCGCAATATCCCGCCGTCCGGGCTTCAGCTTGGTTTCGCAGCCGCAGTCCCGGATGCTCCCGCGCCGCAGATACCGGGTGTCCAGCAGAAGCTCATTCCCGCAATCGCAGCGGCAGCGCCAGACGGTATACCCATGCCTGCGCTCCGCCGTCGCTTCCACCACTTCCAGCTTCCCGCAGCGGTATCCATGCTCTATTTTCGGGCTTGTCATAGCGTCCGGTCAATGAGGGAGCGTGGGTGAATATTGGAGCCGCCGGTCCTGCCTGCACAGACAGGGCAGCCGGTGGGGCGATTGCTGGTGCGGGAGTAAACGACGGCCTTCCACTCATGCCCCAGCGGACACTTCCACCAGACCTTCCGGTGGCTGCCCGCGATGACCTGATCCGGCGTCAGCGCACCGTTCAGTTCATAATTCCATTGCCCCGCCACCTGCGGATTGAGTGTTGCCAGGTCGTTGAACCCGGGAAGGACCTTGTGATTGGCGCAGTAGGGGCAGCCGCCGCCTGCGTGTGTACGGGAAGCAACCGCCGCACAATAGGAATGGCCTTTGTCGCAGATCCACCAGACACGGCGGTTAGAGCCGGAGGAGATGCGGTCCGGGGAGAGCCCCTTATTCTTCTCGTGATCCCAATGGGCGGCGATCCGGGGGAACATCGTCTCCAGATCGTTTTCGCCGGGCAGGATGGTCTTTCCCGAACAGACAGGGCATCCGATTCCGGCTGCGCGGGAGGCGATGGTGGCATCCCAGCTATGGCCCTTTTCGCACTTCCACCACACCTTGCGTCTGGTGCCGGGCAAGACCTTCTCCGGTGTCAGCGGAGCGTTCCGCTCACGATCCCATTCCTTGCAGAGCTGCGGGCAGCGGTCTGCCAGCGTATTTTCCCCGGGCACCGCCACGCGATTGGCGCACACGGGACATCCGCAGCCCGTCACCCGGCTTTTGATTACCGCCCGCCATTCGTGCCCCCTGCCGCAGCGCCACCAGACCGACTTATGGCTGTTGGGGCTGATGCTGGCGGGCGATAAGGGCGCGTTTTTCTCCGCGTTCCATTCCGCCGCCAGCGCCGGATGAAGGGAAGCGAGGTCGTTGCCGCCGGTCAGGATGGCCTTGCCCTGACAGTATGGGCAGCCGCTGCCCGCCGTCCGGCTGTAGGGAGGGGCCTGCCAGGAATGGCCGCGCTCACAGTGCCACCACAGCTTTCTCTTACTGCCGTAGCTGACTGTCTGCGGTGTAAGAGGGGCGTTCTCCCCGGCGTCAAACTGCTCCAGCAGCTTCGTCTTTCCGGTGCGGATGCAGTAGTCATATAAGGATTCTCTGGCCATAGGTAGGATGCCCCCTTTTCAAAAATAATATGATACAACACCGGAGGGCGGCATAGCGTACCATACCGTTCCGGTGTCATTTGCGGAAAAACCGTCTGAAACGATGCTTTTTCTGCTCAGCCTCGCGGCGTGCCTGCTCGGCAAGGAACTGCCGGTGCTGCTGGTTGACCGTGTTCTCGCAGTTGGGGCAGACCTGACGGCCCTCGTCCACGATCTCGCCGCACATCACACAGCGGTCCACATCAAAATAGACCCTGCTCAAGATGTTCGTCTCCTTTTTTGAACTGGTTTATCGGACACGCAATTCTTCTCAAAGCCCTCTCTCCGCAGACAGAGGGCTTTGAGAAGACGGGGGCCGAAGCCCCCGTTGTTCTCGCGGAAATTGGTCTGGTTGAAATTAGTTGATGGTAACAGTAGCATCAACAGCACGTCCGTACAGATTATGTCCCGGATTGGTGCTGGAGCTGTTTGCCATCGTGTAGGTGTTGCCGCTCTCCGTGCAGCCGGAAATGGTCAGAGTACCATTACCATTTGCAGTGCCGACCATAGCACCAACACGCCAGTTTCCATTATCAGCAGAAGTGATGGTGGAGCCGGTCACGGAGCAGTTCTTAATGGTCATGGTCTTGCCAGTTTCGGTTGTAGCCTGACCAACGATGCCGGCACCGGAGGAACCGCCATTGATGGTGGAGTTCTTCACGGAGCAATCCTTGATTGTCATATCCATATTCGTAACCATACCAACCAAGCCGCCTGTCTGCAGGTCGTAGCCGTAGCCGACAGTAGAGTTCACGAGATGGCAGTTTTCAAGAGTAAGACCTGCCTGCTGATTGATATAGGCAATGATAGCACCGCTTGCATTGTAGCCGGCAGCGATATTGGAATCCTTAATGGTAAGGTTCTTTACGGTTACACTGTTAAAACCATAGTTGTCACACAGCAGAGCAGCGGTCAGACCGGAAATGCTGTGACCGTCACCATCGATTACGATTGCACCACTCGCACTACCATAGTTAGCGGGTGTCCATTCATCGGTCAGCACATAATCCTTGTCCAGAGTCACGTTGCCGCTCGCGGTCAGGATGGTCTGGAGCTGTGCGGCGGTGACGCTCTGTACACCGTTGACAACTGCACCAGCCTCGGTCTCGCCCACATACTTGCCGCAGTCGTATTTGCTCTCATCAGGGCCATAATTCTTATAATCTTGCGTCCTGTCGATCTTCAACTCGTTGCCATCAACCATACAATCGGAAATCGAGTTATCTGCGCCGAGGTAGCCGACGATGCCGCCAAGGTCACGATATGCGGTGATTTCAGTGTTTTCCACGGAGCAGTCTATGACCGTTTCGCCGTTGCCCGCGCCAATATAGCCCACAATGCCGCCAGCCTTGTCGCCGTTGTCCCATTCTCCGTTGACCTGTTCAGCTTTAAGGGTCACAGAGGAATTGGTAACATGGCAGTTCTCAATGGAAACGGACGGACAGCCATCGCAGACATAACCGACCACAACGCCGCCCCAGTGGGTGCCGGTCACGGTGGCGTTGTCAAAGTTCACATTCTGAACACCGCCGTCGGTGATTGCGCCGAAGAAGCCAGTGCAGGCATGTTCCCCTTTACCGTCCTGATCCCGTCTCTCGGCCACGGTCAGATTACTGATGGTGTGGTTCTGGCCGTCAAAGGTACCCTTAAAAGTATAAACGGGAGCATAAGCGACCTGGCCGACGGGTTTCCAAGTCACGCCGGTCATGTCGATATTAGCAGTCAGGAGAATAGTCTTCTTATCAAAATATTCACCGGCCTCGGTCTTAGTGGCAAACGCCTCAAGGTCAGCCTTGTTGTTGATGTAATAGGTGTTGGCCCCAGGTTTTTCATTACAGCCGTCACGCTTACATTCGGTCGTGGTCAAATCGGCCCAATTGGTTTCAAACAGATGGCCCAGAGCGGGGGATTCCTCAGTTTTGGTTTTGCCGCAAGAGCACTTCCAAGTCTTCTCACCAACCGCCGTGCAGGTAGCCGTGTCGCTTATCAGCGTGGTATAGTTATGGCTGTGGCTGGAACCACCGCCGCCACCGCCGCCGGAGCTGGTTTTACTCCAGTGGGCATACAGGGTCAGGTCAGCGGTGATCTTGGTGGAGAAGTCAAACTTCTTGCCGTTTTCTGCCTTGGTATACCAGCCCTGGAAGCTGTACCCGCTGCGGCTGGGGTTCTTGGGCTGGGAGACGATGCCGCCGTCCTCCACGTCCACGGTCACATAAGCGCCCTCGCTGCCGTAGTTCAGCGCAAAGGTCACGGTATACTCCTCTTTGAGCAGATCGAAACGCTGGCAGAAGCGCATCAGCATGGCGGCGACCTGCGCGCGGGTGGCAAGTCCCTGCGGGCAGATGGTGCCGTCTCCCATGCCGCCGACGATGCCGCACGCCACTGCCCAGGACAGAGGCTCCACGGCATAGGCGGTGACGCTGGCGGCGTCGGTAAACCCGGTGAGGGCAGCGACGTCCTCCGCTTTGACCAGCCCCTTCATTCCGGCAAAGCGATAGAGCATCGCGGCGAACTGCTCACGGGTGATGAAGCCGTCGGGGTCGGAGCCGTCGGAGACGCCCTTCTCCATGGACCACTTCTGTGCGGTGGCGTACCATGCCCCGTCATTCACCGAGGTGTCCACCCCGTCCAGACGGGCGAGGATGGTCCAGATCATGGCGCGGCTGGTTTCCCGGTCGGGCTCAAAGCCCTTGCCGGTGCCGACCATCAGACCGTTTTCGCTGACGTAGTTTGCCGCGTCATAAAACCAGTCTGTTTCCTTAACGTCGGAAAAATCCGCCGCAAAGGCAGCCGGAACCAGCGTCAGCACCATAGCGAGTGTCAACAGGACTGACAATAGTTTCTTCATATGCTGTTACTCCTTCTCAATAGTTTTTATCTTAACCCTGCCTTGCCGTGCAGGATAAAAGATCGATCAGACGCTTTCTCGCAGCGGCCGGTGTGTCCTCCGGCTTGGCGCGGGGAACATACGCCAGCGCGTCGTTCCACTCCCGCAGAGGATAATCATCGGGCGCGAGCTTTTCCAGCGCACGGACGATCCTGCTCTTTCCGATGCCGTCCAGCCAATGCAGGTCGCTGACATAGGTACACCCGGCGACCTGCGCCATATAATCGACCAGAGAGACGGTCGGTACAGATCCCATCATAAACACCTCCCCTCATGCGCATTTGTGTTTATTCTGTCTCTGCCGGACGGCCCGTGCTTTTCGCACCGCCCGGAACACATATCGATCGAGCCGCCGCATCTGCGGCCGTGACTCCAAAGCGCTCCGCGTAATACTCCTGCCGGCCGCGCACCTTGACATTCCCCGCGCAGACCGGGCAGCCCGTCTGCTTGGTGGGGCCGGTGCGATTGCAGACCTTCGTCCGCCAGACATGCCCATCCTGACAGATCCACCAGACGCGGCGGCTGCTTCCCGCCGTAATATCCTGCGGCGTCAGCGTTCCGTTCAGCGTCGGATGCCATTGGGCAGCGATCTTCGGCTGTATTGTGGCAAGGTCGTTGAAGCCGGGCAGCACCTTCTGGTTGGCGCAGTAGGGGCAGCCGTTGGTGCCGTGAGTCCGGTCCACGATCTTGGAGCGCCACGCATGGCCCAGCCCGCACTGCCACCAGACGCTGCGGTTGCTCCCGCCGACGACATCCCGCGGCGTCAGAGAACCGTTTTGGGTGGGGTGCCATTGCGCGGCGATCTGCGGATAGAGCGTGGCCAAATCGTTGTAGCCAGCCAGAGCGACGTAATTGGAGCAGATCGGGCAGTCCGCATTTTCCCGCACGCGGGTCTTGGGGCTCGCCTGCCACTCGTGGCCCTTTTCGCAGCGCCACCACACCTTCTTGTCGTAGCCATAGCTGATCTTCTGCGGCGTCAGCGCCCCGTTTTTCTCGGAATGCCATTGGGCGGCCAAGGCGGGATGGGTGGTCGCAAAGTCGTTCACGCCCGCGAGGATCTTCCGATTGGCACAGACCGGACAGCCGGTACCGGCGGTACGGGATGAGATGCAGGCCTGCCATTCATGGCCTTTCTCGCAGAGCCACCAGACCTTCCGGGACGAGGCGGGACGGACTGCCTGCGGTGTCAACGCCCCATTCTTCGTGGGATGCCACTGGGCGGCAAGGGAAGGGGCCAACGACGCAAGGTCGTTGAACCCCGGAAGAACGACCCGGCCGGCACAGACCGGGCAGGCGCAGCGGCCGATGGTGCGGTTGTATAAGGTCTGCTCCCACTCGTGGCCCAGCTCATCCTGCCACCAGACCTTCCGATTGCTGCGCGCGGCAACATCGGAGGGCGTCAGACCGCCGTTTTTCGTCCGGTGCCACTGGGCAAGCAGCTCCGGCCGGTCATTTTCCAGACAGAACTCCTGAAGCGTCTGCCGCTTTCTCTCCTCCGTCATTTCAACCTCCGATGCACTGTTCACACAAAAAGGAGCGATCCCAGTGATCTGAGATGCCCCCTTCCTCTGTATCAGCGAACCACATAATAGGCATTATGTGATGTCGAAGTTGAATGTCTTTCTCAACATAATAGGCATTATGTAGCAATACATCTCAGCTCAGACTTATACAACCTCGAATTGACTCTCATTGTACCATGGGCACACACAAAATTCAATACAGTTTGTTAAGAAAGGATATTGGATAATCGCAAAAAATGCCGCTGTCAGCGGCAGAAAGAACAGCATGACATGACAAACACACCCCTTTTGAGCACAGAGCAGAGAGGGGTGTCATTGTCATGCCCTGTAAACAAAAGTTCATCTTATGCTGTCGAGCAAACACTATATTGCAATTACATAATGCCTATTATGTTGGCGGTCATAGAACGAGGCCCAGCCGCTCCAGCTTGCGGCGGTGCTCCTGCCCGGTGGTCATAATATAGATGCGGGTCGTATTGATGCTGCTGTGGCCGAGAATATCCGCCAGCTTTGCGATGTCCCGTTCGATCCCGTAGAAGATCCGGGCAAAGAGCTTTCTCAGATTGTGGGGGAACACCTTGCCGGAGGCTACTTTCGCTTCCTTACAAAGCGCTTTCATCCGCGCCCAGATATTGCTTCGGTTGAGCGGCTTTCCGCTGCGTGTGACAAAGATCGCACCGGCGGAAATGCCGTTTTTCTTTGCGTAAAAGAGCAGCTTCTTCCGCAGCTTCCCCGGCAGAAGGATCGTGCGGATCTTGCCCTTGCAGCGGATCGTGACCTCGCCGCACCGGACCGCCTCTACCGTAAAGTGCTGAAGCTCCGACACGCGGATGCCTGTGCCGCAGATGGTCTCCAGCAGCAGATGAAGCTGCGGCCTGCGCTCTGCCGCCTGCAGGAGCCTGAAATATTCCGCCTTGGTCAGTTCCTTGTCCTCCGCGCAGTAGGTCTGATGCTGGAGCTTGAGATTTTTCACCCGGCAGTCGTGCCAGCCGAGATAAGAAAAGAGACTGTTCAGGCTCGCCAGCATGGAATTGATGGAGCGCACGGCGTAGCCGCCCTCGATCAGAGCGTTCTTATAGGCAACGACCAGCTCCTTTGTGACGGTCCGCTCCTCTGCAAACAGCAAAAAAGCGCGGACATCGCGGAGATACTTCTCCACCGTCGCCGCGCTTTTTTCTTCACAAATCAGATATTGGTGAAATGTGCGGATGCTCTCATGTGTTAAAACCCGTTCGCTCATGTTTCGTCCTCCTGCAGCTGTTCAGTATGGGTCAGGCTTCCATTGTACTGGATTTTCCGCAAACAGGGCAGAGCAGTTGTGAAATGGCCTGAGTTTCTGGGCAGGCCTCCGAACATACGGAGAGCAGCAGGAAGGGGCAAATCATATGTATATACAGTATTGCTATTTCTTGTCGTATCCGCTATAATAACAGCGCGTATTCCCCATTAAATACGACAATATATACGACAAGGAGAATTGCACTATGAACAAAACCGAACTGATTGCTGTTATGGCAGAAACCAGCGGCCTGCCCAAGAAAGACTGCGAAGCTGCGCTGTCCGCCTTTGTTACAGCTACAGAGAATGCTCTGAGAGCCGGCAACAAAGTGCAATTATTTGGCTTTGGGACCTTTGAGGTCAAGGAGCGTGCCGCCCGTGTCGGCAGAAATCCCCTCACCATGGAGCAGATCGACATTCCCGCATCGAAAACTCCCGTTTTTAAGGCTGGTAAGCTGTTTAAGAACGCCGTGCGGTAATCGCCGTTTTGCGTTTCGATGCCGGAGTCATCATAAACGAAATAAAACCGGATGGGCCGCCTGGTTTGAGGCGGCCCATCCGGTTTTCCGCAGAATATGCGTTAGAATCGGACGAGAGCAGCAAATGCCGCCGTTTCATAACGGCGGCATTCACTTATTTGAAAATGGATTCGGCTACTATTTCAAAAGGGGGAAATCGTCGATAGGATGTCTCGAAAATCGTTTCCGAGATGTTCCGATTTAATGATTAAAGGTCCCCGGTCCGATGGTTCCATCTCCCATTTCATGTGGAATGCCATATTGGCGCAAATAGGATGTCACCGAAGGCATAGTAGTTTCTGGAATGGCATAGAAAGCATACGAAATTGTATCAGCTTGGGCATATCCATCATAAACTGCCGCATATCCACAGTCCAGGATCTCCAAAACATATAACTCGGCAAAGCGCAGCGAAACACATACCTCTCCGTCCGGTTTTTCAGAAACAAGCTTCCATTCATCAAACGAAAAAGTATCGCCGAACTCATCGGATGCACTTGTTTGGTAGTATTCATCGTTCATTTTAGCGAGAATATAATCAGTGGACTTGCGTGCCGTATTGTCCAGATTCGCAGTAGTTACACTATCGCATAAAGGTTTTGTCTTCTCACCTGTACCAATCAATCTAACGACAGCCGCAGCAAGCAGGCAGCCAATCACAAGTGCAGCATAATGAACCCGCTTGGTATTTTTCACTCTTTCCACGGATAATACACCTCCTGAATGCCCATTGCGCTGTGCAACGCTCATACTGCATTTTTAAGAATGTGTTTTTTATAAAATATAGCAGATAAATATGAACATTTCTACCGCTTTGGGGCAGTTTGAACGCTCGGAAGCCGGTATTCATTGTATCAGGGAAAGTGAACATTCACAAAAAGTTAAGCCTTTTTTCAGAGGATGCTTTTATAATGGCATCATCAGTTTTAGTTTTAGGAGGCTTTGCCATGAAACGAAGAATCGCTATTTTGTTAACTGCCGCGCTGGCACTATCTCTGCTGTCCGGCTGCGGACAAAGCACATCCGGCAGCGAGACAAAGACCGACGACGCATATGAAGGCGCAGTAAAGCTGGTCCTGTCAGACAACGGGATCACCGTGGACGGCGAAGCGGCCTCCACCGACGAGAGCGCTGCCGTCTACACAGCCAACGATATCGTCTACTACGAAGACGGCCATGACTTTACATACGGCGCAGGCAGTGAGAACGATGCCCATAGCGCCGAGGAGGCAGCCGCACATACGGTGGTACACATCACCCAGTCGGGGACCTATGTTCTCAGCGGCAAGCTGTCCGCCGGACAGATCGCTGTGGATTTGGGCAAGGAGGCCAAAACAGACCCGGAGGCTGTTGTGACACTGGTGTTGAACGGTGTGGACATCACCTGTACTGTGGCGCCCGCCGTTATCTTCTACAAGGTCTATGAGTGCGACGTAGCCTTTGTGGACTACGATGAGAACGATACGGAGACCTACGAGGCCGCTAAGGATGTGGATACCTCCGCCGCAGGAGCCAACGTTATCATCGCCGACGGCACCACCAACAATGTGACCGGCTCCTATGTGGCGAAGATATACAAGGAAGACACGGTGGAACTGAGTGCGGACGGCACAAAGGTTAAGGACGCCAAGAAGCGCCATAAGTACGACGGCGCGTTCTACTCCAAAATGTCCATGAATATCCACAGCGGTGCGGATGGCACCGGTGTTCTGAATATCGTTGCTGACAACGAGGGGCTGGATTCCGAACTGCACCTGACGCTGAACGGCGGCATCATCAACATTTTTGCCGGGAACGACGGCATCAACACCAACGAGGACAATGTCTCCGTCACCGCTGTAAACGGCGGCGAACTGAACGTGGTGGTCACCGGCGAGACCGGCGAGGGCGACGGCATCGACTCCAACGGCTGGCTGGTCATCAACGGCGGAATTGTTACGTCCTATGCCTGCTCTGACAGCATGGATTCCGGCCTGGACGCCGATATGGGCATCCATATAAACGGCGGTACGGTTATTGCCGCCGGAAATATGTACGACCGCATTGATGAGAGCGCACAGAACTACGCCGTGTTCAGTTTCGCCCAGCGTCAGAGCGGCGGTACGGCCTATACCCTAAAAAACACGGACAGCGAGGCAGTGATGGAGGCGTCTCCGGTGAACGATTTCCAGTATCTGATCATTTCCGCGCCGGAGCTGGAGGAAGGCAACTACACCCTCTGGCAGGGTGAGACACAACTTGCCGGCAGTGAGGGTGGAGGCTTTGGCATGGGCGGTCCCGGTATGGGCGGCATGACGCCTCCGGATGGGATGGAGCCTCCCGAGGGTATGGGAGATTTTGACCCGGCAAATATAGAGAGACCCGAACCGCCCCAGGAAGGTACGGAACGCCCTGACGATGGACGCGGCCCCGGTGGGAATTTCCAGCCCGAGATGAATGAGGACGGTACCATTACGCTGCCCGACGGTTCCACCATAAACCCGGCAGATATGACGCCTCCTGATGGCGGCTTTGGGGGACGGCGTGATACAGAGGTCGGCGAACTGTCAACTGTGTTCTCTATCACCAGCGGTGGGACGATGTTCAGCGGCGTGACGCCGGCACAATAAAAGAGAAAGCAGACAAGACAAAGGCGGAGCCATAAAGCTCCGCCTTTGTCTTGTTCGTCAGTTTCAAAAACAGGCATGAAAACCTGTTGATTTTTCTGTTTGCAAAGCGTATAATCGGCATATACCGGAATGAAAGGAGGGCGTCTATGCCGAGACCACAACGGTGCCGGAGAATATGCAGCATACCTGAAATTAAAAGCTTCCGTCCTGAAGGCCCCCAAAAATCAGCGCCGATTCTTTTGACGCTGGACGAGTACGAGGTCATTCGCCTGGTGGATCTGGAAGCCAAGACCCACGAAGAATGCGCGATGCAAATGGATATCTCCCGATCAACCGTACAGGAAATCTATGAATGCGCCCGCAAAAAGATTGCCGCTTGCCTTGTTCATGGCAGGGGGATAGTCATCACGGGCGGCAATTACCGCATTTGCGGCGGGCAGGAGCGCCAGCAATGCGGACAATGCTGCCGCAACACGCTTGATCCACCCACACACAAGTTAACAAATAATTATGAAGGAGAAACCACTATGAAAATTGCAGTCACTTACGAAAACGGTCAAATCTTTCAGCACTTTGGTCACACGGAGCAGTTCAAGATCTATGATACGGCGGATGGCCATGTATTAAACGCCGAAATCGTGGATACGAACGGCAGCGGTCACGGCGCGCTCGCAGGTTTTCTCATGCAGCGCGGCGTGGACACTTTGATCTGCGGCGGAATTGGCGGCGGGGCTCAGGCAGCCCTTGCTCAGGTCGGTATAAAGCTCTACGGCGGCGTCAGCGGAAGCGCAGATGAAGCTGTGACGGCGCTGCTGTCCGGTACCCTTGGATATGACCCCGATGTTCATTGCGACCATCACGGGCATGGCGAGGTTGAGCATTCCTGCGGAGAACATGGCTGCGGACACCATAGCTGCAGCTGATCAAGTGCCGCCTTTCAGCAAGTAGTTGCTGATGCTATAAACGAGGGATTTAGATATCACCGGATTATTTGGCGTTCATCTTGCGTTCCTTGTAATCAAGGACAAACCCCGGGGCACCGGCTGCCAGAAAGGCCAAAGAGCCGCATACGGCCACAATGAGGGCCATCATCAAATCGTCCATCGTTTGGGCGTAAAACCCCTTGCTTCAGCTATGGGGATATAAGCCACACTTTGTTCCTCCATACAGATTGAACCAATTCACAGGATATGGCAAAATAAGAACGGTGATAGTATGGAATATTCGTACAAGTTTCGGCTCTATCCAGACCCGGAGCAGAAGGGTCAGATCCTCCGCACCTTTGGCTGCTGCCGCTATGTCTGGAACCACTATCTTGCCAGGCGGAAAGAGGTCTACGAACAGAACAGCAAAACACTCAACTACTATGACTGCGCCGGAGATATGACCCGGCTCAAGAAGTCGCTGGATTGGCTGCGGGAAGTGGATGCCACTGCCCTGCAATCCTCTCTGCGGGATCTGGACACAGCCTTTCAGAACTTCTTCCGCCGTGTGAGGCAGGGTGAGAAGCCCGGCTATCCCCGATTCAAGAGCAAGCGAGACCCGCGGCAAAGCTACAAGAGCAAGTGCGTAGGGACAAATATCAAGGTCCTGGATAAGGCCGTGCAGCTCCCGAAGCTGGGCAGGGTGAAGTGCCGCATCTCCAAGGAGGCCAAAGGCCGTATTCTCTCCGCCACGGTATCCCGGAATCCCAGCGGCAAGTATTTCGTCGCCCTGTGCTGTACCGACGTGGAATTGGAACCTTTGCCCTCTACCAGGGCCGCTGTGGGTCTTGATATGGGCATCAAGTCTTTTGTGGTATCTTCAGACGGTATGGAATACCTCAACCACAAGTATCTGTCGAAGTCTGAGAAGAAGCTGGCACGGCTCCAGCGGCAGCTCTCCCGAAAGTCAAAGGGGAGCAGACGCAGAGAGAAAGCGCGGTTTCGGGTGGCAAAACTGCATGAGCACATTTCCAACCAGCGGCAGGATATGCTCCATAAACTGTCCACCAGCCTTGTGCGCCGGTATGACGCCATCTGCATTGAGGATTTGGCCCCAAAGAACATGGTAAAAAATCATAAACTGGCAAAGTCTATTTCGGACGCTTCGTGGGGCGAGTTCCGGCGGCAACTCGCCTACAAAGCCGAGTGGCATGGGAAGCAGGTAGTCACAATTGACCGATTCTACCCATCCAGCCAACTCTGCTCCGCCTGCGGCGAACAGTGGTCAGGAACGAAAGACCTCACCGTGCGGGAATGGACTTGCCCAAACTGCGGTGCATTCCACGACCGGGACATCAACGCCGCGAAGAACATCCTTAACGAAGGACTGCGCCTGTCGGCGTAATCTGGTATATACGGTAGGGCGGGACACGCCCGAACCGATACGCTCGGGGAGATCATGTAAGACCTCGCATCGTGCAGGCTGCGGTCAGCGAACCGAGAATCCCATGGATTTATCCATGCGGAAAGCCGGTGCATAAGGTGGCTGTGGGCGGCGGAGCCTGCGCCGACATGGGGAGTGTCAACATGCCCGGGGCTTTTGTGGACGAGTTCCTTTCCACCGAAAACATTGAAATCAATGAAAAACTTAAACAGTACCGGGAGTTGGGCGAACAGATCAAGACTGCCAAAGAGGATAAGTATATGGCGGCCAGAGTCATGCGGAGCCTGGAGAAGAAATAGAATCATTTTGAGAAGGAGTGCAGAAAGTCAGAGACTTTGCTGCACTCCTTCTTTTTTGCATACTAAACAGGAATGGATCATTATTATGATGTCCAGCCTGAACTCTGGAATGGCGCTGTTCAGACCACCCATGCTCATGCAGATTGTGCTAATTGCGATCAGGTATAAACTCCATGAAACGAATGGAATATAGATCTGCGCTCATGTAACTCTGGTCATCTATCCGATAAAGCACTATATAGTCGTTCCCAACTTCGGCAAGGATACCACGGGCAACAACGGTTTTTTGTGTGCCGATCAGGAAGCTTACGAGTACGCTGCGGCCTACATTGCGTGACATCAGGTTTTTCCAGGAATTTGTCTGGATTTGCACAGAGGAAGATATATCAGATGCCGCGGCAGGTGTGAAGCCAGACGCTGCATTATTCTGGGGTCTATCCTCGGTAGCGCAGGGGGGCATACCTTGCGATACACCATAAAGCGTATTCTGCTGTGTGTCCTGTGCCGGCACGGCGGCTTCCTGTGCAGAACTGAAGTGTTGGATTCCCATGGGCAGCGCTCCTGTCAGAACCGTACTGCGGCCAAGCATCGCCTCATAGGTACTTATATTTTCCTGCGGCATTTCTACGGGCTGATAGCGATTTTCCTTTTGGGTGTTGCTGTGCGCAAGTTCGATCATGGCGTCCGTTCCTTTCAAAGCTCTTATTTTTGTTTTGCGGTTGTTTTGGCGTTCCCTTTAATGAAGCCGTGTTGTAATGGTGTGAGCTGCTATGGGGCGCAGAAACGGCGATGAAGCGCTTCAATAGAGGGGGAAGGTTCTGGTTTGCGTCCGTGGCTTGTTGTTTCTGCGCCATCCGGACTGCTTTGCTCGATGTAGTTTATGCACATATGCTCTGTTCGGGTGACAGTTCTTCTCTGCAAAGAGATAAGCTGTCATGGAATTTGGCTTGTCGGAGCGATATATATTTGATGTTCATTTTTCGCTCCTTTCAGTCGGGACGGGCCCCAAAACAAAAACTGCCAGAAAGACTTAATAATGGGCGCATCCGCTGGTCTGCGGCGGTGAGCCGAGTCTATCGCCCAAACATTGATCCCCTGCATCTGACAGACAAAAAACGAGCGCCCGGTCCAAATTTCTTGGATACCGGACGCTCGTTTTTTCCGATGACAAGCTAAAAGGCGAGACCATGCCCTATAAAAGCGGACATGCGGATATATAGCGTCCCCTAATATAACAATATTACCATTACTTCATGTAACAAATACGGATAGTTATAGTCAGCGCCACCGTTAGTTAAACTAACAAGGAAAGGCGGTGTTGACGTGAAAGAAAAGAAACAAATCAATGTTGAAATCGGTCAGCGAATCAAACAGAACCGGGAAGCGGCAGGTCTCACGCAGGAAAAATTTGCCGAGTCTGTTGGACTTGGAGTTAAACACATTTCCGCCATAGAGTGCGGTGCGGTAGGCGTTTCGATCAACACCATAATTGAAATTTGCAGGGTGTTGTCCATATCGAGCGACGCCCTTTTGCTGGAGAGTACCAGTAAAAACGATGTTTCTTCCATGACAGAGAGGCTTGAGCGGCTTTCTCCGAATCAATACAGGATTGCGGAAGATGTTTTGAATAAGCTGATAGAGGCGTTTGCACTGGGCGATAATAAGCAGTGACCCTATGCTGCCCGCTCTTGCTGATTTGGTCTGCGGTATTTTATTCGTTCATACAGCAGGGTGCATCTGCGTACTGCCGCAGCCCAAATCATATCCCGGATCATAATAAGTCCTCTGAAATACAGTGTCTTTCTTTATGATATGATAGGTCTTACTCAAGGGTGGTGATAGAAACATAGAAATGGCGGCATCAGTATAAAAGCGATAAGAGCTGTGTTCCTGATTGCCCCGTTTCCCCGAAGGAGCGGAGGTAGATAAATGATCTGTTCCTAGTAACTGACCATAAACCCAGCCAGTCATCTGGCCTCGTGGAACCCGATATATGTTCCGCGTGGCGTTTTCGGGTCAGGTTTTGTTTACTTCCGTCTAATTATGTCGAATTGCTGTGGGTCCCTCCGGGAGCCGCCTGTTGTTGTGCCGCTCCACCAGGCACTGGCTCACATTTCTACGGTCGTGGCCTGCTTCATCTCGGCGCACGCAAAAACTGCACCTTTTATCAAGGCACCTTTGCGGGTTATCATGCCCGTAAGGGTGTCTTTTGCTTTATCCTGCGCACCGTGGAACGCCCCCGCTGCCGTTCTCCGCCTCAGCACTCATACCCGTTGCACCAACTAAATCCACAAAAGAAAGGAAATCATTATGAGTGCTGAAATGATTAAAATGGTCAAAGACCTCCTGGATACATACCGGGGTCGTGAATGGAGAATCGGCGTACTTGAGCATGAGCTGGCAAACCCTGCTAAGGTGACCAAGGACGAGCAGATCGAGGCCATGAACTTTGGCCACGGAGACGGCATTGGATATACGAAAGGCCGTGTGTCCGATAAGACGCTTTACATCGCCATGAACTACGAGGAGCAGGTCGCGCGGCTGAATGCTGAGACTCCGTCCGCTATCGCTGCCGAGCTCTTTGAACTGAAGCGGAAGCAATCGAAGCTCAAGCTGTATGTTTCTCTGCTGGAAAAGCGTCAGGCAGAGGTGATCCGTATGCTGTGCTTCGAGAAGACTCCTGCCGTGCAGGTCGCCAAGCATTACGATGTAACGGAGCGCACCATCGAGCGGATCAAGAAATCCGCCATCGAACACCTTGCGGAGATGTACGAGTATGTTGAGCGTTTCAAGGGCTGATCCCCCATAATTTGGCACACTTTTTCTTGTGTGTCGGGGTTTTGTCGGCATTTTGGCTGTTGCTATGTCGGCGCCCCTTATGCTAATATTAGACTACGCCAAAGGAGATGCTTCCCGGTAACACGGGAGGCATCTCTTTTCGCTTGCCGTTTTTTCGGCGTGAGGATTTCAAAATAAATGTGCCACAAACCGGCTGCATATCTTGAAAGGCTCAGGGAGTTATCGTAAAATAGCTTTACGAGCCAGCATATGCACCTTGAAAATTGAACAGGTTTTGGCACGCAACGTACAAAGGAGGCTCTTTATGTGTGCAGCAAAGATCGAAGTCCTGACCGTAAAAGAGGTTCAGGAGATTTTGAAGATCGGAACGAACACCGCATACAATCTGATCCACAGCAAAGCGTTTCCCGTTATCAAGGTCGGACAAAGCTACAGAATTCCGGCCGAATCCTTTTACGCATGGTTAGAGCAGCTTGGCGTTGCGAAACACTAAGGCCGAATCTCCAATCAATTACTATCAAATGAATTGGAGGTTATTATGGCTAAACGTCGTGCAAATGGTGAGGGCAGCTGGTGGCAGCTCCCTGACCGTACTTGGGTGTATCAAATCACCGTTGGCCGAAAGGAAAATGGTGCTCCGAACCGGAAATCCTTCAAGGGGAAAACAAAGACTATCTGCAAGCAGAGAAAAGAGGAATGGCTTGCCGAGCAGGAACGCCTGAACGCCCAGGCTGAAGCTCAACAGCAGGAAGAACTCGGACAGGAGGACCTGCGAAAACGCCTTGGGCATTCTCTGGAATCAGAAACGCTGTTTGAGCCCGCCTTCATGGAGTGGCTAAGGCTCTACAAATCTCCACCGACGCGCAAGCCTTCGACTTACGCCAGTTATCTGGACACATACAACACCCACTTTGCGCAGGCTTTTGGAAATCTGCCGCTGTATCAGATCACGCAGGATGTGGTACAGGAGTATTATCAGAAAAAGCAGCTCAATGGTGCGCGAATGGATGGCAGGAAGGGTGGATTGTCTCCTAAAACGATCCGTAACCACCACATGATCTTGAAGGACTTTTTTACCTATGCTCAAAGCAAATATAAGCTGGATGGAAACCCGACACTGAGCACCACCAGACCGGAGGTCGTACAGAAGGAAATGCGGGTACTCAGCCCATCTGAAATGCAGATATTCCTGGAAGAGGTCATGAAGGAAACCCAGCGAATTGCGATTTTGACAGACCTCTTTGTTGGATTCCGTGTAGGTGAGCTGCTGGCACTTGAAATCTCAGACCTTGATTTGGAACGGCAGACACTGCGGGTAAATAAAAACCTGATTCGGGTAAAGACAGAGGCGCTGTCTCTGGATAATCCCAACATCAGGATCTTGAACTATGACCCCATCAAGAAAACGCATTTGATCGTTCAGAGCACGCCGAAGACGAAAACCTCAAACCGGGAGATCGCCATTTCGGACGGCCTGTGCGAACTTCTGATCCGGCACTTGTTCACGCTTGCAAACTCCAGTTGGCCTAATCCGGACAATCTTCTGTTTCCGTCCAAGGCAGGAACCTACATTGACCCCAAGAGCTTTGAAATCAGACTCAATGCCGTTTCTAAACGCTGTGAAATCAAAAAAGTCAATCCTCATGCTCTGCGGCATACATTAGCAACACGTCTGGTAGAGGAGCGGACGCCGCTCAACATCGTTCAGGGGATCTTGGGTCACTCGTCTATCGAGACTACAAGAAAATATCTGCACAAAAATACGGATATTGAGCGGGAGG
>Ga0129316_1000532_pt1 | contig 20572 bp, 18 predicted proteins | sample Cm1ome_2_FD_94429 | JGI IMG/M metagenome (GOLD analysis project Ga0129316, IMG submission 94429) | Eastern black-and-white colobus group fecal microbial communities from Wisconsin, USA - Cm1022B metagenome | ecosystem: Host-associated > Mammals > Digestive system > Large intestine > Fecal...
AAATTGGCGACCCGGATGGGGCTCGAACCCACGACCTCTAGCGTGACAGGCTAGCGTTCTAACCAACTGAACTACCGGGCCAATTTTGGTCACAAACGATTTTCTGCACCGCAAAGCCGCGCTTTTAAAGCCATCGTTTCAGCGACTTTTATATTATAATACAAAGAAATCTGCTTGTCAACGTTTTCCGCACAAAAATCTGCGTATTATAAAATTTTCGGCAGATACTAAACAGGACCGCAGTACACCTTCCAAGTCGTATGAAAGGAGTCATTTATGAAACATCAACGGATCATCAAAGGAAACAGCACCACAATTCCAAGCCATTCGGAAGTCATCAGCGATTATCAAACCTATGCCGTTACCGAAAAAGAACGGTCCGGCAAGGGAAATATCCCTCTGAACAGCGAAACATGCGTCGTTGCCAGCAGAGAGTTTATGATCGAAAACAAAAAATAATCAATCAAGAGAAATCAGCGGCCGAAGCTGCTCCAAGGTTTTCTCTCCGATCCCAGGCACTTCCAAAAGCTGTTCCACCGAGCGGAACGGCCCATTCTGCGTGCGATAGTCGATGATTGCCTGTGCCAGCACCGGTCCAATTCTGGGAAGTATCTGTAAATCAGCCGCTCCCGCGCTGTTGATTCCCACCAAATAAATGTCCGGCGAAGACTGCAGATCCTGATAAGCGGAAAGTTCCAGCGCGGTCTCTTCAGCGCAATATTCCATCAACAGAAATCCGAGCAGGACCAGAAAAAGCGTAAGGCAATAAACGCCCATGCAACACATCCACAGGCGTTCCCGACCTTTTTCCGTACCGGACTGCTCGGACATCTTTCCTCCTATTCCCTCTCCAACATCTCAATCAATGCCGCTACCGCCCCCCGCTCCACACGACAGAAGGAACGCTCGCAGACCGCTTTCAGGTCCTCCGGCGTGTTTTCTGGACAAAAACACCGGGCGCCCGGCAGCACAAGCATCTCATAGTCGTTATAGTAATCCCCCATCGTCAGGATGTGATTCCGCGCAATCCTCAATTTTTCCGCGAGGATCTCAATTCCTGTTGCCTTTGAGACGTTCTGCGGCATCACCTCCACAAAACTGTCACAGGACGTAACGACCCGCAGACCTTCCAGCCGCATCCCCTCCAGGTAGCGGACCAGTCCGGCCTGTTCCTGCGGCGTGGTGCGGATTACCAGCTTGCACCAGGGATCGGGAAGTACATCACATTTCGTATAAAAGGCCGGGAATCCTGCCATCTTCGGATGTTCATAGCCGACCTCATATTTCCCCTCCGCCCGCCAGATGGAAACCGAGCAGTCGGGCACCTCTGCCAACAACCGCTCGACCATGTCCCGGGCGGACGGCGGCAAATAAAAGCATGCCAGACGTTCCCGCTTCTCTCCGTCATAGAGCAGCGCCCCATTGAGCAACACACAGGGCGCATTAACCGGCAGGCTTTCCAGCAGATCAAAGGTACTGCGCGAAACGCCCCGTCCCGTGGCCAAAGCAAAATGCCCACCTTCCCGGGTAAACCGCCGCAGCGCATCAATATTTACCTGTGGTATCGTATATTCCGAGGTCATGAGCGTTCCGTCGACATCGGAAAACAGGTAGCAGCTGTCAAACCGGCCCATATGTCTCTCCTTTGCGAAGCCTCGCCAAAAAATCAGAAAAATAGTCGGGCAGTGGCGTCTCGAACAGCAAGTGCTCTCCGGAAACCGGATGGATGAAACCGAGCACCGCCGCGTGCAGGCATTGGCCGTGTAAGCCCTTTACTCCTTTTGCAGGGCCATAAACCGGATCTCCCGCAACAGGATGTCCCAGCGAAGCCATGTGCACCCGGATCTGATGGGTCCTTCCCGTCTCAAGCTGAAGACGCACCAGGGAAAAAGCGCGAAAGCGTTCCACGACGGCATAATGAGTCACTGCCCGCCTTGCATTTTTTTCGGTCACACACATCTTTTTGCGATCATTCGGATTCCGGCCGATCGGACGATCGACCGTCCCCACGTCCTCGCGCAGGGCGCCGTGCACCACCGCGTAATAAATCCGGTCGATGCTGTGACAGGAAAACTGTTCGGCCAGCCCTTCGTGGGTCCGGTCATCCTTGGCGACGACGAGCAGCCCGCTGGTATCCTTGTCGATGCGGTGAACGATTCCCGGCCGGATCACTCCGTTAATCGACGAAAGCTGCCCCCGGCAGTGGTAAAGAAGCGCATTGACCAGCGTGTGGTCCGGGTTTCCCGGCGCGGGGTGCACCACCATCCCCTGCGGCTTGTTGACCACGACAAGATGCTCGTCCTCATAGACGATCTCAAGCGGAATATCTTCCGGAAAGGCATCGAGCTTTACAGGATCGGAAAGAAAAAAACGCACCTCGCTGCCCGCCTTCAAGCGAAGATTTTTCGCCCCCGGCAGGCCGCCGCAGAACACCCGCCCCGCCTCACAGAGCTGCTGTGCGGCGCTGCGGCTTAATCCTTCCGCGCTTTCAGAGAGGAAAAGATCCAGCCGTTTCCCTTCGCAGGCGGGCGGGACAGTCAGCACATATTCCTGCATTTACTTTTCCCCGGGCGGCTGCTCCTCCGGGTCAGGGGAATCCCCCTCAACGGAAGGAGCGGTTGAAACAGGGGGTTGCTTCCCCTTCCGTCTGGACTCCTCAAGAAAGACACCCAGCATCAGCAGGCAGGCCCCAACCACCACAAAACAATCGGCAAGATTGAACATAGGATAAGAAAACAGCGCGTTAATATCAATAAAATCGACAACAAAACCGCGTGTCAGCCGGTCATAGAGATTTCCCGCACCGCCCGCAACAATCAGGGAGATGCAGGCCTTTTCCAGCGGGAGTCTGACCTTTCCTGAAAAGAGCAGCCAAACGGCGCCGCAGAGAATCGCCATCGTCACTGACGCAAGCAGGGCAGTCTGCCCCTGAAAGATGCCAAAGGCCGCGCCGCGGTTTTCTACATAGGTAAACTTCAAAAATCCCGCAACCGGAATGCTGCCGACCGGTGCAAGATCCCGCAGCGCCCAAGCCTTGGCAAACTGGTCGCAGAGAAATAAAACGGCCGACAGCGTCAGCCACAATAAGCCGGACATAGGCTCCCCCTTTTATCAGCACAACGGCGCATCATTTGGACTGATGCGCCGTTTGTAATCCAATTTTTATTGAACAATCGAAGCGCAGCGTGCACAGAGGGTAGGATGGCTGTGGTCAGCGCCGACCGTGCCGGAGAAACTCCAGCAGCGCTCGCACTTGGCGCCTTCCGCAGACAGGATCTCAACGCCGAGTCCTTCAATCTCGCCGGATTCCCCTCCGGCGGCCTTGGTGATCTCGACCTGCGAGACGATCAGGACCGCAGGCATCAGTTCCTGCACCGAGCAGAGGAAGTCATACAGTTCCCCGTCGGCGTGGAGAACGACCTTCGCCTCCAGCGATTTGCCGATCTTTTTCTGTCCTCTCGCAGCCTCCAAAAATTTATTGACCGAATCGCGCAGCGCATGGATACGGTCCCATCTGGCCATGAATTCTTCGGTTGCCAGCGCACCCTTTGCCTCGGGCATTTCATGGAGCATCACCGATTCGGTGCTGTCCCCATCGAGCTTGGGCAGGTAGCTCCAGATCTCTTCGCAGGTAAAAGGAATGATCGGCGCAATCAGCAGAGTCAGGCCGCGCAGGATCTGATAAATCGTGCTTTGCGCCGCCCGGCGGGAAACCGAACCGGCGGCCTCAACATAGAGCCTGTCCTTGAGCACATCGAGGTAGAAGTTGGACATGTCAATGGTACAGAAATTATGCACCGAATGATAAATTGTATAGAACTCATAATCACGATATGCCGCGCGCACACGTTCGGTGAGCTTCTCAAAGCGCGCCAGCGCCCAGCGGTCGATGTCGGTGAGCTGCTCTTCCGAAGCCATATCCTTCCTGGGGTCAAAATCGTAGAGATTTCCCAGAATATAACGGGCAGTGTTGCGGATTTTGCGGTAAACTTCGGAAAGCTGCTTGAGAATCTCCTTGGAAACGCGGATATCCGAGTGATAGTCGGAGGAAGCGACCCAGAGCCGCAGGATATCGGCGCCGTACTGATCGGTGATATCCTCCGGCATCATGCCGTTGCCCAGCGACTTGGACATCTTCTTGCCCTCGCCGTCAACCACCCAGCCATGGGTGCAGACCTCCCGATAAGGAGCCTCTCCTCTCCAGGCCACTGCGGTCAGCAGGGATGACTGGAACCAGCCGCGGTACTGGTCGGCTCCCTCCAGATAAAGGTCGGCGGGCCAGCTGTGGTGAGGGCGGGTCTCGGGATCGAGGACCGACGCATGGGTAACACCGGAATCGAACCAGACGTCCATGATATCGGTTTCTTTGGTGAACTCATGACAGCCGCAGTGCGGGCAGACAGTGCCTGCGGGCAGGATTTCGGAAGCAGCCTTTTCATACCAGGCGTCCGACCCCTCGGTGCGGAACAGCTCGGCAACCGCCGAAATGCTCTCGTCGGTAATATACTCCTTGCCGCAGTCCTTGCAGAAGAAAATCGGAATCGGTACGCCCCAGGTCCGCTGGCGGGAGATGCACCAGTCGCTGCGCTCCTGCACCATGCCGATCATGCGGCTTTCGCCCCAGCCGGGAATCCAATGGACCTTCTTGACTGCTTCCACAGCCTGATCTTTGAATTTCTCAACCGAGCAGAACCACTGCTCGGTCGCGCGGAAGAGGATCGGCTTCTTGCAGCGCCAGCAGTGCGGATACTGGTGGATGACCTCCTCATAGGCAAAAAGCGAACCCGTTTTCTGCATATGGTCAAAAATTGCCACATTCGCCTGATCGGTGGTCAGCCCGGCAAACTGTCCGGCCTCCTGCGTCATAAAGCCCTTGTCGTCAACCGGAACGACGATCGGAATCTCCGGGTAATGGTTCACGCAGACCTCAAAGTCTTCCAGTCCATGTCCGGGAGCAGTATGAACGATACCGGTGCCGCTCTCAAGGGTCACATGATCGCCGACGATGACCAGCGAATCACGATCGATGAAGGGATGCCTGCATACCATGTATTCCATATCCTTGCCGGTGAAGCGGCCCAGGATCTCATAATCGGTGATTTTCGCAGCTTCCATCACCGAGGGCAGAAGCGCCTCGGCAACAACGATATACTCGTCGTTCTCCCGGACCAGCACATAGTCGTAGCGCGGTCCGACGCAGAGAGCGAGGTTGGCCGGCAGGGTCCATGTGGTCGTAGTCCAGATGATGATGTAGGTCTTGGCAAGATCGGCGCCGAGCTTGGTCAGCAGACCCCCTTTGTCGTCGCTGACCTGAAAACGGACATAAACCGTTTTGCAGGGGTCTTCACGGTACTCAATCTCCGCCTCCGCCAGAGCGGTCTGGCAGTCGGGACACCAATGAACCGGCTTGAGTCCCTTGTAGATATAGCCCTTCTTGGCCATGGCGCCGAATACCTCGATCTGCCGGGCCTCAAAATCCTTGGTCAGGGTCAGATAAGGGTGTTCATAATCTGCAACGGTACCGAGGCGCTTAAACTGTCCCATCTGAATTTTGACGTGCTTTTTGGCAAACTCGCGGCACTGGCGGCGCAGCTCAACCGGAGTGATCGAGCGGTCGATCCCCAACTCGGCGAGGGCCTTGAGCTCGATGGGAAGACCATGGGTATCCCAGCCGGGAATATAGGGGGCACAGTACCCCATCATATTCTTGGAACGGACAATAATATCCTTGAGGACCTTATTGAGGGCAGTGCCCATGTGGATCGAAGCGTTGGCATAGGGAGGGCCGTCGTGAAGGATGAAGGTCGGCTTTCCGGAATTGTGCTCGATCATCTTTTCATAGAGGTCGCTCTTCTCCCAGTTCTCGATCATGCCCGGCTCCTTTTGAGGGAGGGAGGCGCGCATCGAGAAGTCGGTCTTGGGAAGGTTCAGGGTGCTGTTATAATCGTTAGCCATTGGATTTATTCTCTCCTTAACACGATCTTGCCCGATCGCGGGATTTACTTAAATTTAGGTTTTTTGTCATTGTGTGGAATCTTAAATGCACTGCCGAATTTGAGTTCTCCAAACTTCGAGGTGACGACAGGCTGCTCTTCCTCCTCGTCATCCTGTGCGAAATCCGGCTCCTCGGGTTCATCCTCACCGAAAAAGGGTGGGACAACCTCCTCATCGGGCGCCGGAGATACCGGCCCAGCAGAAGGCGGCGCAAAGGAAGACTCTGGCTGCGGCGCAGCAGGCTCGGGAACCGGAGGTTCGGGTACCGGCACTGCGGGTGGAATTTCCGGCTCAGGCGAGGCGGAAGTCTCCGCGGGCTGCTGCACGGCGGCGTCGGCCTTTTCTATCTGACCCGGCAGCGCGCTGATCAGCTCGAGATGCTGCTTGTAAAGGTCGAGAAGCCGGTTCTTAAAGGAGGCAACCTCCTTCTGGATGCGGGTCAGTCCCTCCTGTTCCCGCTCGATCTGACGTTTGGCATTGTTGACCATCGCTTCCGCCTTAATGGTGGCGTCCCGCATAATGATCTCCGCCTTGGTCTTGGATTCCCGGATCACGCTGTCACCGAGCTTCTGTGCGCCGAGCAGTGCGGTGCGCAGGCTCTCTTCATCCTCGCGGTATTCGGTCAGTTTGTCGGCGAGCACCTCAAGCTTTTTTTCCAGATCGGCGTTCTGCCCAAGCAGCTCGGTCATCGACTTCGCCACCTCGTCGAGATAGGCGTCCACATCGTCCATGCGGTATCCGAAGCCGAAAGTTTTGTCAAAGGTCTTTTCTGAGATTTCCTTTGGAGTCAGCATGCCGTTTTCTCCTTTAACAATATTTATCATAGGCGAGACGGAGCCTTCCCTTCTTCGTGGGCGCCCCAATCTCGGCGATTTGAAACTTTCCAACACCCCGCACCGAGATCTTATCCCCTGCCGCGATCTCCCGCGCGGGGGCACAGATGACCTGAGCATTGCAGCTCACCAGCCCCTGCGCAATCAGGCGTGCACTTTCGGCGCGGCTGACATTGGCGGCCATTGCCACAATGCAGTCGAGCCGCATCGAGGATACAACACCGTCGAGCCGCTCCAACCGGTGCGCCGCGGGAAGCTGTTCCGGCAGTCCGCAGCTGCAGCGGACCCCCACTCTGCCGATCTGACGCAGCTCCCCGAGAATCAGCAGAGCGGCCGGACGCAGAGCAAAAACAACAGCAAGGGAATTCCCGACCAGGATATCCCCGAGCGTCTCCCGCTTGACGCCCAGCGCCATAAAGGAGCCAAGGGCATCCCGATGGGAAACCGAATAGCCCCTCGGCATCAGGATGGTCAGCGCGTCGAACGGATAATCGATTTTCTCCAGTGAAATTTGATCTGGAACGGCGGCGAAAACTCTGCGCTCCGCGTCCGGGTGCCCACCCTCCAAAGAGAAGGAAACCCCCGGCACCGGATGCATCCGCCGCGCCACCGCCTGTTCGTGTTCGGTCAGGAAAGCGGAGAAGCAGGGCTTCCCCCAGCGGCCGGCTGATTCCGCGAGGTCCGCGAGCCGCGCCAGAAGAGCCTGGCCCTCTCCTTCGCATTGGCTGGCAAGCTGCTTCATCCCTTAAAAATAAACTCCATTGTTCTCCAGCTCGTCGAGAAGGTCCCCGACAAAATCGACATTATAGGGGGTGATGATAAAGGTACTGTTTGCCACCCGCTTGATCTGTCCATCGTTGGCATAAGCCACACCGCTGAGAAAATCAACCAGCCGCCGGGAGACGTCCTTGTTGGTCGATTCGAGATTGAGAACCACTGTGCGCTTGGCATTGAGGTGATCGGCAATCGACGAGGCATCGTCAAAACGTTCCGGCTTCACCAACACGACCGAAAGCTGGGTGGTCGCCGCGATGTTGACCACCTTATTGGAACGCGATTTGACGGCAGCATCATGCTCAGGGCCGTAGCTCAGAGGCTCTGAGGCCGGAACAGTCTCCCGCGCAGCCGCGCGTTTCCCCGCTCTCGACGCCCGGTCCTCCCGTTCGTCCTGCTGATCCTCTTCATATTCGTAGTCGTAATCGTCCTCGTCATCCTCATCGGGCATCCCCATGAAGCTGCGAAACTTATCCATCATACCCATTGATGATCCCTCACATTCTTTCTCCGAACAACGCCCGGCCAATCCGTACCACATTGCTGCCATGCCGTATGGCCAGCGGATAGTCGTGCGACATTCCCATCGATAGAATCGTCATACTGACATTATCCAATTTTTTTGCCTTCATGTCAATAAAGCGGCGGTACATCTGCTCAAAATATCCTTCTTTTTGTACGGTATCCTCGATATTTGGCGGAATCGCCATCAGCCCCCGGACGCTCAGGCCCGGAAGCAAGGAAATTTTTTCCAACAGCTCCGGCAGGGCTTCGGGCAGGACGCCGGATTTACTCTGCTCCCGTCCGATGTTCACCTCGATCAAAACCGGCATCACCAGTCCATGCGACTGTGCACAGCGGCTGATTTCCTGCGCCAGAGAAAGACGGTCCACTGATTCGATCATGGACACCTTATCGACGATCGAACGCACCTTGTTCGATTGCAGATGTCCGATAAAATGAATGTCACAGCCCGCGCGGTCATAGCCGTCATACTTTTCCAGCAGCTCCTGCGCACGGTTTTCCCCAAGCAGGGTGACGCCCGCGGCGATCGCTTCGTTAACCCGGGCGGCGCTCTGGGTCTTGGTCACCGCCATCAGACGAATCTCAGAGGGATCGCGCCCCGCCTCGGCGGCAGCCCGGCCGATCTGTTCCTGAACCGCCTCGACATTGCGGCGTATCTCAGATGATTTTTCCATCATACAAATCAACTCCTTCCACAACGACCTCGTCAAAGAGACGCAGGGGATTTTCTCCGTCCGTGGCATCGGAACAGAGGATAAAATCCTCCCCGGTATAAATCCGTTCGATCGGCTTAAAGGTGATCAGCGCCCCCTGCTTGACATAAACCCCCTCGGTCTGTCCCTGGTAGCGGAGGGCCTCAGCGCTGATTCTAAGCCCCGTATACGATTTAAATCGGACGGTCAGATTGGCCTGACGCAGCTCGATCAGCACATCGCTGATGTAATTGGTACGAATCACCACTACCCCATCCCCGCTCTCCTCATCCTGCAGGATGCGGTTGATGGAAGCGGGAATGTTGGTGCAGCCCGGCAGGCCAAAATCCAAAAAGACCGAGGCGCCGGGAGCGAAGCGGGCGAGGTCCTGCTCGGATACCACCATTGCCAGATACCAGTTGTGGCCCTTCTGAACCTTCCCAATTCCTGAAACAGCTTCCGGTTTCATCGTTTGGTTGATTGCCCGGCGGTAATCCTCTGTTGAAAGGCGTTCAAAATCGGTGGTCAGGATTGTCTCGTACCCATCCAGAGTCGAACAGAAATAACCGCCTGTCTGCGTCCGGATCTCCTGCACGCTTTGGGACATCTGTTCCTTCGCATAGCGGTACTGCTCCTGCAGGTAGGAGATCCGCTGGGAGAAATCCTTCTCCCGTCCGGTCGCAACCTGATGCTTTCCCATCAGGAGCGACAGGCGGTCCCGCCGGTCGGAAAGCTTTCCGAGCTGTCCGCGGTGCACGGTGTCGATGATCAGGCCGAGCGCCTCGTTGATCTGTGAGGAAAGCACATCCGTTGCCAGAAACTGTTCCGGAGTGCTCTGCGCTTCGTTGAGCAGCCGGATTTCGTTCTGGTACTGATTCATCATCGTCTGCCAATAGAGGTCCTCTTCGCCGGAATAGACCTCCGCGATGGTCATGCCGGGAATGATCACCTCGCCGTCGGCGCAGACATAACTGAGAACGCCGTCGGCCGTCCCGTCCAGCAGGGCCTCGTCCCGGACCGCCACCGCGCCGCCGGTGTAGCTGTCCGACACCGTATAGGAAAAGGCCGTCATCGTCTGATAGGGGGAGTAAAAATACCGAACGGCAGTGTAAAGGCTGTAGGAAGCCAGCAAAATGACCAGCAGCGTCCCTAAAAGCAGATGGGTCATCCGTCCGTAGCTCTGTGACAATTTTTTCCCTCCTTCCTATCGGCCGTTTTTCAAGAGCCATTCCCGCGCGAGACGCGCCGCCCGGTCAGTCAGCGCCTGAACGCCCTCCTCGTCGCGCAGCAGCCAGACGGTGTCCGGATTGCGGCGAAACCAGGTCATCTGCCGCTTGGCATAACGCCGCGTCTCCTGCTTGAGACGTTCGACGCAGGGTTCAAGCGGCTCCTGCCCGCTGAGAAAGGGCAGAAATTCTTTGCAGCCGATCGCCTGCGCCGCGGTTCCGGGATCGTAGCGGCGATAAAACTCCCGCACCTCGTCGAGCAGGCCGTCACGAAGCATCTGATCCACCCGAAGGTCAATCCTTTCGTAGAGCTTCTGCCGGTCGGCAAAACCGATCCCCAGCCGCAGGCAGCGGTAGGGAGACGGCTTTTCCCGGGAAATACGCAGCTGTTCGCTCATCGTCACGCCGGTGCCGTAAAAAAGCTCGAGCGCCCGCAGAATCCGTCCCCGGTTGTTGGGATGCAGGGCTTTGGCATATTCGGGATCGATGGCCCTCAGCTTTTCCAGCATCGCTTCGTTCCCGAGACGGCCGGCCTCCTCGGTGAGCATACGGCGAAGCGATTCATCCTGCCGCTCCTCGCGAAAGGTGATCCCGTCAAGCAGCGAATCCACATAAAGCCCGGTTCCTCCCACCAGCACCGGCAGCCTGCCCCGCCCTGCCACCTCGCGGATGGCCGCTCCCGCGTCCTCTAGGTAGCGGGCGACACTGTAGCGGTCCTGTGGGTCGACAAAACCAATCAGGTGGTGTGGAATGCCGCGCATCTCCTCTTCTGTCGGACGGGCCGTCGCAATGCGCATACCGCGGTAGATCTGCATCGAGTCAGCCGAAATGACCTCGCCCCCGAGGGTAAGCGCCAGCTCGATCCCTAGGCCGGTCTTGCCCGAAGCAGTCGGCCCCACCACTGCGAGCACCGGTATCCTGTTTTCTTCCAGTCCCTTCAATGGGTTATCCCAGCCTTCCAAACATCTTTCCGATTTCCCGCTTGGTGAGGGGCAGAAGCACCGGCCTGCCGTGCGGACAGTAACGGACAGCGTCATCCTCGAGAACCATTGCGGCGATCCGCTCCAGCTCGGGACGGCCGAGCGCATTTCCCGCCTTGACCGCCGCTTTGCAGGACACCGAATAAAGCAGCTCATCGAGAGCTGAGGGGGTGAGACTCGCCTTGCAGGAAAGCACCCTCTTTGCCGTTTCCTCCAGAAGCTCCTCAAGCGGCATGTCGAGCAGCAGCAGGGGGACCTCCCGCACCAGCAGGGCTCCCTCTCCGAAATCCTCCGCCACGATCCCCAGCGCCTCCAGCGCCTGCGGATTCTCAGAGAGGGCGAAGTATTCATCGTGCGGCAGGGTCACCGCCCGCGGGGTCAGCAGAAGCTGCCGCTCCTCCCCACCCTTCTCCCCGATGCTGCGGATTCGGTTGTAGATGGCCCGCTCATGAGCAGCATGCTTGTCGATCAGCAAAAGCTCGTCCCCGCGTTCGATCAGAACATAGGTATCAAAAAGCTCCCCGATCACACGATAGGATACGGATTCCTTCCTCTGGGCAGCGATGGGGGCCTCTTCAGAATACCCGGACTGTTTCTTTTCCTCAGAAGCGAGAGGCGCAGGCGGCATAAAAGGATGCGAGGCCGAAGCGTTCTCCGCGTCAACCGATGTTTCAGACGTTTTCGGGCACTGCACTTCGGAACAGTGCGCCGTTTCTACTGTCATGTCATTTTGCTTTACAGTAGAAGAAGCCGCGGTCGGAGGTTCTGTTTTTTCGATATCGACCGAAAAGCAGCAGTGTGAAACAGGTGGATCATTCCAATGAGAAACCTTTCCCGTTTCAGGGGAACCGCTTTGCTCCGGCGGTGGATTCCAAACAGGGACGGACTGCCCGGTGTCGTCCCGCAGGTTCAGCAGACTTCCCGTCGGCTTTTCATGTTTCGGTGAAAGGGGTGCTGCCGCGGGTTCCTCCGACGCACGATGCAGCACAAGTCCGGCCGTGCCCGCCCCTTGCAGACTGATCTGCCGGTCGGAGTGATCGAAATCAGAAAGGCTGAACGGCGTAACTGGCTTGCGGAGAATAACTTCCCGGCGCTCCCCCTGGGACAGCGCCGCAAGACAGGCCGAATAGACGGCGTTATAGACGGTCCGTTCGCTCGAAAAGCGTACCTCAAGCTTGGCCGGGTGAACGTTGACGTCAACCAGCGAGGAATCAAGCTCCAGATTCAAAACGCATGCCGGAAAACGCCCTGTCATCAGACGGTTCTTATAGGCTTCCTCCACCGCGCCCGCGCAGGTGCGGGAGCGGATGTAGCGCGAGTTGATGAAAAAGGTTTGCAGGGAACGGGTCGAACGGGCGACGGAGGGTTTTGAAATCATTCCGCTGACCGTCACGCCATCCTGAGAATAGCCGACAGGAATCATGGCGGCGGCGACATCCGCCCCGCAGACCAGACGGATCACCGACCGCAGATTTCCGTCGCCGGGGGTTTGCAGCACCCGCCTGCCGTCCCGGATCAGCTCGAAGGAAACGGCAGGGTTGGCAAGCGCCAGACGGTCAAGCAGCGAAGCGACGGCGTTGCCCTCGGTGATATCCTTTTTGAGGAACTTCATTCGGGCCGGTGTGTTGTAAAAAACGTCCCGGACCTCAAAGGTAGTGCCTACTGCACAGCCTGCATCCTCCAGCTCCCCCTCATCTCCGCCGGTTACGGTGTAGCGGCAGCCCAAAGGACTCCCGGCGGTTCGGGTCGTGACACAGACCCTGCTGACCGCCGCAATCGACGGCAGCGCTTCGCCGCGGAATCCCAGCGTCATGATGGCGTCGAGATCGTCCGCCGTCGCAATCTTGCTGGTCGCATGGCGGACAAAAGCCACCGGCAGGTCCTCGCGGCCAATCCCGCTGCCGTTGTCGGTGACCCGCAGATAGGTGATTCCTCCGTTCCGAAGCTCGACGGCAATCCTATTTGCCCCCGCGTCGAGGGAATTTTCCACCAGCTCCTTGACGATCGAGGCAGGGCGGTCAATGACCTCCCCCGCCGCAATCAGCTCGGCAACCGAGGGGGGCAGCAAATTGATTTTTCCCATTGCGGTTCACCTCCTTGCCGGCGGAAACAGGCCTGTTCGAAAGGCACGTTCCCGTCAAAGCATGGCTTTGAATTCATAGAGCTTGTTGAGCGCCTCGAGAGGCGTGAGGGTATTGAGATCAAGCCTGCGCATCGCATCCTCGACCGGGGAATCGTGCACCAGCGCGATCTGTTCCGGCTGGTTCTGCCGCTCCGGCGCCGCTTTCATCGTCGCGCGGCGTTCGGAAATCGGCCGGTCCGCCTCGAGGTCGGCCAGAATTTCATGCGCGCGCCTGATAATCCAGTCGGGAATCCCGGCCAGCTTGGAAACCTCGATGCCATAGCTGTCATCCACCGCGCCCGGTACAATCCGCCGCAGAAAGGTGATATCCTCCCCGCGTTTCTTGACAGCAGTATTGTAATTTTTTACGCAGGGCAGCAGTGACTCCAGCTCGGTCAGCTCGTGATAGTGGGTTGCGAAAAGTGTCTTGGCTCCGAGCTTTTTGCGGTCGGCAATGTATTCAAGCATCGCCCGGGCGATGCTCATCCCATCGAAGGTCGAGGTTCCGCGCCCGACCTCATCGAGAATCAGAAGGCTGTCCTTCGTTGCATTCTTCAAAATCTGGGCCACTTCATTCATTTCGACCATAAAGGTGGACTGCCCGGTGGAAAGGTCGTCCGAGGCGCCCACACGGGTATAGATGCCGTCCACCACTCCGATCACCGCCCGGCGTGCCGGCACAAAGGAGCCGATCTGCGCCAGCAGCACAATCACCGCAATCTGCCGGATATAGGTTGATTTTCCCGCCATATTCGGGCCGGTGATGATTGCAATGCGGTTCTGATCGCCATCCAGGGTGCAGTCGTTGGCGACGAAGCGGGCACCGCCGCCCAGCATCTCCTCGACGACCGGATGGCGCCCATCCTCAATGATAATCGAGCCGTCTGTCGTAATCTGCGGACGGGAATAGTCCTTTTCGGCGGCCAGCACCGCAAAGGAGGTGAATACGTCAAGTCTTGCCAGCGCGTCAGCCGTCTGCTGAATCCGGGAAGTTTCGGCGGCAATCCGATTGCGCAGGTCCTCGTAAAGCCGCAGCTCAAGGACGACCAGCCGCTCCCGGCCCGAGAGAATCTTATCTTCAAGATTTTTGAGCTCCTGGGTAATGTAGCGTTCACAGTTGGCCAGGGTCTGTTTGCGAATATATTCCTTCGGAACCAGCTCCTTGTAGGAGTTGGTGATCTCAATGTAATAGCCGAACACCTTATTGAAGCCGATCCGCAAATTTTTGATGCCGGTTCGCTCCCGCTCGGCCGCCTCAGTCTGGGCGAGGTATTCCTTGGTGTGGGTCAGCATCCGGCGGATTTCGTCGAGGCCGGCGTGATAGCCGTCCCGGATAAACCAGCCCTCCTTGGTCGAAACGGGCGGATCGTCCATAATCGCCTCGGAAATCAGTGCCGCAACCTCCTGCAGCGGATCGATCTGCTCATAAATCTCCACCAGCAGCCTGGCCCTGCATCCGGAAATCCGCTGCTTGACATCAGGGAGCTTTTTCAGGGTAGCGGCAAAGCTGCACAGCTCCCGGGGATTGGTTGCTCCGCAGACGATACGGGTCAGCAGCCGTTCCAGATCATAGATTCCCTTGAGCCGCTCGGTTAGATCGAGCCGCAGCATGCTGTCCGAGAAGATCTCATCCACCGCGTTGAGCCGCTTCTCAATCATCACAGGATGGGCAAGCGGCTGCTCGAGATAACGCCGCAAAAGGCGCTTGCCCATCGCCGTTTCAGTCTTATCGATCACCCAGAGCAGGCTTCCCCGCTTTTCCCCGCTGTGCATCGTCTGGGTCAGTTCAAGATTGCGCCGCGCCGTCGCATCGAGCAGCATATACCGCTCCTCGCTGTACCGCTCCAGCGACACAAGCCGTTCCACCCCGGTCTTTTGGGTTTCATGAAGATAGTGCAGCAGCCCGCCGAGCGCACAGGCGACCTGCGGCTCGGCCGCGGCGCCTCCAGGCGCACAGGCTGTCGCACCGAACTGGCCGGTGATCAGCCGGTTCGGCAATTCACCGAGATATGCAGCCTCCCCGAGCACGTCGGCGCAGCAGCGCAGGCGGTCCTTGAGAAAGCTGCCCATTTCAGCGAAGGAAAGAAGGGCGTCGTTGAAGACAACCTCGCTCGGAGAAAAGCGGGTCAGCTCATTTTTCAGGGCGGAGAGATCCCCCAGCGGCAGCTCGGTCACGAAGACCTGACCGGTGGAAATATCGGCAAAGGCAAGGCCCACCTGCTCCTTCTCGACATAGATGGAGGCAATATAGTTGTTGGCGCCTTCGTCCAGCATATTCGCCTCGATCAGCGTCCCGGGGGTGACCACGCGGATCACCTCCCGCTTGACCAGCCCTTTGACGAGCTTGGGGTCCTCCATCTGTTCGCAGATGGCAACCTTGTAGCCCTTTTTGATCAGCCGGGCAATATAAGCGTCACAGCTGTGATAAGGGACGCCGCACATCGGCGCCCGCTCCTCCTGCCCGCAGTCCCGGCCGGTCAGCACCAGCTCAAGCTCGCGGGAAGCGGTAATGGCGTCGTCAAAGAACATCTCATAGAAATCACCGAGGCGAAAGAAAAGGATCTGGTCCTTATGCTGTTCTTTGATTTCAAAGTACTGCTGCATCATGGGGGAAAGCGGCGCCATTTTTGCTCACTCCGTCTCTAAAGTTCTGTTCTGCCGGGGGATACCTCGTCCGGAAAAAGGCGGCAGATACGCTTTGCAGCTCAAAAGGACTTTCCTTTGGAGCCGCAAAGCCCCGGCACATCGGAAATCCCCCGCTTGCCGCGGGGAACAGCCGCCGTCAGTGGCAGCCGCCGCAGGAAGAGCAGGAACCGCTGCAGGAAACCTGCTGCTCAATCAGATCGGGGTCCTGTCCGTTCGCGCTGCCTGAAACGATCTGGGAGATAAAGTTGAGAGCCGATTCCAGCTCGGCTTTCGCCTGATTGTAAGCGACCATCTCCGGAGCGGTGGTGATCGCCTCATAGAGGGTGCGAAGCTCCTCATCAAGCTTATTGATCTGATCCTGGTCCCTCTCCTTCTCGTCCTTGACGATCTCGCGGTTGAGCTCATTTCTCAGCTCGCTGAAACGGGACATCTTGGTGCTCAGCTCCGGGGATTTCTCGGTTGCCGCAGATGCGGCGAGCATCTTGATATACCGCTCGTCCTTCTGAATCGCGTGCCCCAGCTCACGTGCCATTTCAATAATATCCATTTGAACATTCTCCTCTTGTATTGTTTTATATCGACGATCCGTTCCTCAACGGGATTCCAGAATCGTTCCTACCATTGCCCAGTTCATCGCTCTGGTGATTTTCACCGGCAGAAAGCGGCCGATCAGGGAGCGGTCGCCCGGCGCTTCGACGATGACATTTCCCTCGGTTCTGCCCGCGAGGAAGCCTTCCCCGCTTTTTCCGGGAGAATCGAACAGCACCCGCTGGATGCTGCCGACCATCGCCTCATTGAGCTCGCAGCAGATGCCCTGCTGGACCTCAAGCAGCTCGCGAAACCACTCCGACTTCTCTCCGGCGGGGACAGGGTCGGGCATTTCGGCGGCGGGGGTTCCCGCACGGCGGGAATAAATGAAGGTAAAGAGCGCATTGTAGCGTACTCTTTTGATCAGAGCAAGCGTCTCGAGAAATTCTTCCCGCGTTTCACCGGGAAAGCCCACGATAATATCGCTCGAGAATGTCACATCCGGCATTTTTTCCCGGGCATATGCGATCAGCTCGAGATAGCCGCCGATATGATAATGACGGTTCATAGCCTGCACCACACGGTCCGAGCCGCTCTGCACCGGCAGGTGGATGTGACGGCAGACGTGACGGCTCTGCGCGATCACGTCGATCAATTCCCGGGTGCAGTCCTTGGGGTGAGAGGTCATGAAGCGCAGGCGGTACTCTCCTTCGATGCGGTCGAGCCGGCGCAGCAATTCCGGAAAATTGCATGGTTTGGCCAGTCCCCTGCCATAGGAATTGACATTCTGCCCGAGCAGGGTGATCTCCCGGTAGCCGCGGCCGACCAGCTCACGCGCCTCCTTCTCAATGCGCTCCGGCGTGCGGGAAACCTCCCGGCCGCGCACATAGGGGACGATACAGTAGGTGCAGAAGTTGTTGCAGCCCTGCATAATCGGCAGCCACGCCTTGACCCCTTCCTCGCGCACTGCGGGAATCCCCTCAATGACATTCTTTGCAGGCTGATCCCAAAATACACGCCTGCCGCCCTCAAGACGCCGGATCAGGAACTCCGGAAGCCGGTGCATTGCGCCGGTGCCGAAAACAATATCGACATAGGGGAAGCTCTTTTTAATTCGTTCGGCAACCTCGGGCCGCTGCATCATACAGCCGCAGAGGGCAATCATCAGTTCGGGGCGCTCCCGCTTGATGTTCTTCAAAGCGCCGACGTTGCCGAATACACGATCCTCGGCGCTTTCGCGTACCGCACAGGTGTTGAACAGGATAAGATCGGCATTCTCGGCGGAATCGGTAAAGCCGAACCCCATTTCGGCAAGCAGCCCTTTGAGATGCTCTCCGTCCGAAACGTTCTGCTGGCAGCCGAAGCTGTGGACAAAAGCCAGCGGCGGGTGGTCATAGCGTGCCGCCGTCAGGGCCGCCGCCCGCTCGAGCTGGAGCCTGTCCATCTCCTCCTCCAGCTGGGTCAGATTGTTGATGATCACGGCTTTCTCCTTTGAAACGAAAAGTAGAGATACGGAAACTAATTTAGTATAGCACAAAAGTTCTAAAAGGAAAAGTCCCTCTCCGTTTTGATTTCTCTGTAAAAGAGGAAAAGATCTTCTGCCGTATCGTTGACAGGCCGGGGCAAAAGCGGGTATGATGGGAGCGAAACGCAGACATCAAAAGAGGAGCGTGTAGAAATGAAAGAGAGAGAAACCTTCGCATCGCGGCTCGGCTTTGTGCTGATCTCCGCCGGATGCGCGATCGGGCTGGGAAACGTGTGGCGTTTTCCCTTTATCGTAGGGCAGTACGGCGGGGCCGCCTTTGTGCTGATCTACCTCTTTTTCCTGTTTGTAATGGGGCTGCCGATCATGGCGATGGAGTTCGCAGTTGGACGTGCCAGCCGCAAAAGCATCGCCGTCTCCTTCCATGCGCTGGAGCCTGCCGGAAGCAAATGGCACTGGTACAGCCTGTTCGGTATGGCGGGCAACTATATGCTGATGATGTTTTACACCACCGTAGCCGGCTGGATGCTCATCTATTTTGCCAAGATGGCGTCTGGAACCTTCACCGGTCTTGATGCGGCCGGCATGGAAGCGGTTTTCAGCGGGATGCTGGCGCAGCCCGGCCTGATGCTCGCCGGCATGACCCTCGTGGTGCTTCTCTGCATGGGGATCTGCTCTCGCGGACTCCAGAACGGCGTGGAGCGGATCACCAAATACATGATGCTTGCACTGCTTTTTCTGCTTTTTGCTCTGGCTGTCCGGTCGGTGACTCTGCCCGGTGCAGGCGAAGGCCTCGCTTTCTATCTCAAGCCTGACTTCTCCAAGCTTGCTGAGGACGCTTCCGGAGCGTTCAGCTTTGCCCGGCTGGGCGAGGTGGTTTTCGCCGCGATGGGACAGGCCTTCTTCACCCTGTCGCTCGGCATCGGCGCAATGGCCATCTTCGGCAGCTACATCGGCAAGGAACGCCGCCTGCTCGGTGAGGCGCTCAATGTCACTCTGCTCGACACCTTTGTCGCGTTTGTCTCAGGACTGGTCATCTTTCCGGCGGCTTTTGCCTTCGGCATTACCCCCGACGCGGGGCCTTCACTGATCTTTGTCACCCTTCCCAACGTTTTCAACGCTATGCCGGGCGGGAGGCTGTGGGGGGCGCTCTTCTTCATTTTCCTGTCCTTTGCCGCCCTCTCCACGGTCATCGCCGTCTTTGAAAATATTCTCTCCTGCTGCATGGACCGCTGGGGCTGGAGCCGCCGCCGGGCCGCGGCAGTCAATCTGGTCCTGATTTTTGTGCTCTCCCTCCCCTGCCTGCTCGGCTTCAACCTGCTCTCCGATGTGCAGATTATGGGCGGCGGAATCATGGATTTCGAGGATTTCATTCTCAGCAACAACCTGCTGCCGCTCGGCTCTCTGATCTATCTCCTGTTCTGTGTCTCAAAGTGCGGCTGGGGCTGGGAAAACTTTCTGAAGGAAGCCAACACCGGGGAGGGTCTCCGTTTTCCCTCCGCAATCCTTTGGTATGCCAAATGGGTACTTCCTTTTGTCGTTCTTCTGATCTTCGTCATGGGCTACTGGCAGAAACTTTTTGCGTGATCTGAAAATGCGGCGCCTCTATCGGAAGAGGGCCAAGGTATGCCGAGGTGAAACAGCTTGAAAAACAGCCGGAAAGCGATTGGTCTGGCAGCGTGCCTCGCTGTGCTGCTTCTGCTTCTTGGTGCCCTGCCCAGGAGAGAGCAGTGGCTGAGTCTCGCGCGTGACCCCGATCTGATCCGCCGCTTTACCGGATGGATCGACTCGATCGGCTCCGCCGGTATTCCTGTTCTGCTGCTTTTTCAAATTTTTCAGATCGTCGTCGCCATTCTTCCGGGAGGACTCGTAGAGCTGGCGGGTGGGATTCTTTACGGCCCTCTTGGGGGATTTGCCGTTGCCCTTTTCGGAATTCTGCTCGGTACTCTCTGCGCCTTCTGGATTTCCCGCCGCTTCGGCGAGCCGTTGGTCCGCAGGCTGGTAAACGGAGAGCAATTCGACCGTTACAAAAAGCTCTGTGCAAGCCGCCGGTTTGAAGCTGCCGCCCTGCTCTTTTTCTTTCTGCCCGGCGTTCCCAAGGATATCCTGATCTATACCATCGGCTGTTCCGGGGTTCTTTCGCGGCGTTTTATTCTGCATGCCACCCTTGCCCGAATTCCGTCTGTCGCCGTCTCCTGCTTTGCCGGCTCGGTGGCCGGGAAGGGAGACTTTCTGCTGTTCACGGTCATCTACGCCGCGTTTCTTGCAGCCGGAGGAATCGGTACGCTGGTGCACCGCCGGATTCTGCGGCGGCTCGAGCAAAAGGAAAAATAGCGTCCTGTTGGGGAGTCCCTTTTCGGATGGGCCGGCCATGATCTTCCCTAGACTCCGCGCCGTTATTCAGAGAGAAAGGTGCCGGTTGATCCGAAAAAAGCTTGCCGGAGTAAATTTTGAAGAGCGTTCTTTTGTTTTAAAAGCCTCAAGCGATCGGGAGCTACAGTCATGACTACCCCTAAAAGGGGTGGCATGACCAAGCCCTGTAAGGGCATAATACTGCCAGCGCCTGAATGACGCTGGCTTTCACTTTGTTCAAGCCGACGCGGGCGGCCCGCAGGCCGCTCGTTCCCTCCCGTTCCCCTTTCCCGGCCCGCCCGCTCTGCCTGTCCGGTGCCCGGCGCGCCCGAGCGGAGGGCGGCACCGCCCCCCCTTGTTTGCCGCCCGGAGCGAGTACGCGGAGCGCAGCGACGCGCGGGAGGGCGAGTGCGGGCG
>Ga0129316_1000533_pt1 | contig 20567 bp, 16 predicted proteins | sample Cm1ome_2_FD_94429 | JGI IMG/M metagenome (GOLD analysis project Ga0129316, IMG submission 94429) | Eastern black-and-white colobus group fecal microbial communities from Wisconsin, USA - Cm1022B metagenome | ecosystem: Host-associated > Mammals > Digestive system > Large intestine > Fecal...
AATGTGCGGATTCTCCGCTCCTTGAAGCGGGAAATCAGACGAAGTACCCCACTCGGTTCTGCAAGCAGAGTAACAGTTTTGAACGGTAATGTCAAGAATAATGTGAAAATCACAACGATTACACATGCTGGCAATTTGGTTTGCGTAGGGGCCGATGCCCTCATCGGCCCGCAGGGTTGGTCGATAAAACGGTTGGAGACAATATATTATGGGCCGCATCATACACCTTGCCGTTCTATCAGGAAAGGCCTCGGGCCGATGTGGGCATCGGCCCCTACGAGAAACAGCCGGAATGTGGAACCTCGTTCAGAGACTGTGTCTGTGCGGATTTTCTGCCGAAAAAATGTAGATCTTCCGCTTTCTGGAACAGGCGGGCAAATAGAGCAGCGCCAAATGATTATTCTGCCATTTGGCGCTGCGTTTTTATATTTCGTCCGTCCCCACCAGAAACCGGACCAGTTCGTTTTCGAAGAAGTTCACCCGTTCGTGGGCGTACTTGGGATAGATTTTCCACTGCTTTTCGCACTGGAGATTGTTATAAATGGCAGCCTGACCTTTCGGGGGTGCGTAGGTGTCCATGAGGCAGGTGCCGAGGAGGAGGGGGGACTTGCACAGAGGGGCAAGGTTTTTAAGATCCAGCTCCTCCATGCCCTCCAGCCCCGGGCCGGACAGATCGGCGGGCATGGGATGCAGGGCGGCGCAGCGGGGAGCGCAGGGGAGCAGGGCCGCGTTCAGAATAGCCAGCCCGCCGCCCAGACCCTCGCCGAAGGTCACGACCCGGGCGCTGTCTACCCAGGGAAGGGAGATGGCAGCCTTGCCGACCGCCAGGGCATCCCGGTATCTCTGACGGAAATTGGGGGCCGCTGGATCTTTCCACCAGTCCTCCCGGAAAGGCGCGGCCTCCGGAGCCACCACGCCATAGCCCAGAGCCAGAAAACGGGTCATATGATGCCAGCCCCGGACGGCGCGGTTCAGGTCATGGTACAGGAGCACCAGAGGGTGCTTCCCGTCCGAATCTGGCCGGATGCACCGGGCTTTCAGGGCCCGGCCCCGGTCAGTGATGGTCAGCATTTCATAAATACCCTGCGCATTGCCGAAAGGAAGGGACTCTGCCGTCACCTGGGGGCGGCAGTCCTCCAGAACGGCTTTCCAATGCCCGCCGCAGGCAGCGTCCAGGGGGGAGGCTCCCTGATAAGCACGCAGAAATGCCTTCTGTTCCGTGATGGTCATAGGACAGCCTCCTTTCCGGTGAAGAAGTCCAGCAGCATATCGTCAAATTCCTGAATTTCCTCATGACCGAGGCCCGGGAACAGATACCGCTTTTTGGGGCAGTGCAGGTTGTTGTATACCGCGCACTGGGTCTTGGGAGGGCACACCACATCCGCCAGACCGGTGCCGAAGAGCACAGGGCAGCGGATCATGGAGGCAAAATTCTTGCTGTCGATGTAGCCCAGCTGCCGGAACCAGCGGTCCTGCTGGCGTTCGTCAAAGTCAAACCAGCGGGAATAGTAGCGCAGTCCATCATAGGCGATCTCGTCAGCACCCAGATCCCACACCAGCTTGAAGTCGCTGAGGAAGGGATAGAGAATGGCCGCCCGGTTCACAAGCTCCGGATTCAGGGCGCAGCAGGCAAGGCCCAGCGCCCCACCCTGAGAGCCGCCGTTGACGAAGACCCGCGCCAGGTCGATGCCCTTCAGCTGCCGGACGATCCGGCAGAGAATGCGGATGTTCTGGTGGAGCCGAACGTAATACATCCCCTCCGGGGGGCCATCCAGCCCGGCAATGATATGCCCGGAAACGGTGGTTCCCCGGAAACCTCCGGCGTCAAAGCCATAGCCGCCCTGACCCGGACAGTCCATGGCCAGAAGGGCCATACCCATGCCCGCAAAGCTGGCCTGCTCTGCCCAGCTGCGGGAGGCCCCGGGATAGCCATGGAATTGCAGCACCAGAGGCACGGGGGGTTCGGTCCGGGGCCGCAGATACTTTGCGTACACCTGCGTCCCGTTCATGCCCGTAAACCACAGATCCAGAAATTCGCATTGGGACGAGCTGGGAACCTCCCTGGCCTGGGCGAAGGTGAATTCCAGAGGAATCGTGTCTGCCTCGGCCATCCGTGCCTGCCAGAATCGCTCAAAATCCTCAGGCTTGGGTGTTGCCCCCAAATAATCACCCAGGGACTCGATTTCTTCCGCTGTCATAGAGCTGTGCCCCTTTCGCTGTGTAAAACTTTGTTTTATTGTATTGCAGATAAGGGAGAAATTCAAGAGAAAAACGGAAGTTTCTAAAGGATATTACATTTACCATTTTCAATTCCGACACCCGGATCCGGCGGGAAAACAGAATGATAAAAGAAAATTGTTGAACAAAATTATGTACGGCTTTTACTGGAAATATGCTGTAGAAATGACGCAATGCTGGAAGAAAACTGGTAAAAATGAACAAAAATCCGGGGCGAAATTCTATGCCTTGAGGGGGACATCTGTGTTGACATTTGTCATATTCATCGCTAGAATAAAAACACAAGGGGCTTTCCAGACACGGCTCCCCGCGAACGGAAACTGTTCGTAAGCTTATCACAGGAGGAACGAAAAATGAAGAAAATTGTGACGCTGCTGCTGGCAGTGTGCATGCTGCTGACGCTGTGCGCCTGCGGCAGCAGTACGACCCCCGCCGCAACCACCGCAACCACTGCCGCCGCTTCCGGCGACGGTGAGACGACCGCTGCCGCCAATACCGGCGTGGGCGGCACCGCCTACCCCAACCCCCTGCAGGACGTCCGCGTCCGTCAGGCTCTGTGGTATGCCATTGATATGGATGCCATCGTTGAGGGCCTGTGGGAGAACAACGTTGTGGCTGCCCACAAGTCTCTGGTACCGGACGGCTACTGGCAGGCAGACGGTCTGACTGACTACAACTACAATCCGGAGCTGGCAAAGCAGCTGCTGGATGAGGCCGGCTGGGATGGCTCCTACACCCTGCAGGCTGTTTACTACACCGGCAACCTGCTGGACACCATCACCGCCATCCAGGGCTACTGGGCCGAGGTCGGCGTGAAAATGGAGTTCCAGCTGCTGACCGACAACCTGACCGTTCAGCTGTGGACCCCCTCTCCCGACGGCAAAACCTCCGCTGTGAACTGGGATCTGTGCTTCGCCGGCACCAACGCTCTGACGCTGGGTGAGTTGTACAACCGTCATCACAGCACCGCGCCCAACAATTCCACCGTTCTGCCCGATGAGCGGCTGGACGCACTGATCGAGACTGCCAAGTCCGCCGTGACCCCCGACGACCAGAAGGCTGCTTACGATGTCATCCAGGTTTACGAGAACGAGAACGTGGAAGTCATTCCTCTGTTCTACATTCCCTCCTGGGTCGTGACTTCCAAGCATCTCGATATGGCCGACAACGCCGTCGGCAACGACCAGTTCTCCTACACCAAGAACATTCTGGACTGGACCATCGACCGCGACGACAAGACCATGTACACCAACACCGGTGCTGTCAACGCTCTGGAGCATACCGCTACCAACCCCGGCCTGTTCTGGCACCAGGAAATCGTCTTTGACCGCCTGCTGAACGCCGACACCAGCCTGACGCCCACCGACGGCTCTCTGGCTGAAAAGTATGAAGTGTCCACTGACGGCAAGACCATCACCTTCACCGTCCGCGAGGGCGTGAAGTGGCATGACGGCCAGGACTTCACCGCTGAGGATGTGGCATGGACCTTCCAGTACTATCCCACCGTTCCCGGCGCCAACGCGGTCATGTCCGACGTTATGAACGACATCGAGTCCGTGACTGTGGACGGCAACACCGTGACCTTCCAGTTTGCCAACCCGCAGCCCAATGCGCTGACCGTGTTCTCCCAGTGGCCCGTGCTGCCCAAGCACTGCCTGGAGAATGTACAGCCTGAGAACTTCGCCGCCGATACCTTCTGGCAGAAGCCCATCGGCACCGGCCCGTTCAAGGTCGATACCGTGAAGCTGGGCGAATACACCCTGCTGACCAGAAACAAGGATTACTTCAAGCCCGGCACCGGCAACATTGAGAAGATCTATATGTATCCCTCCACCGACGCCGGCGACGAGAACCTGATCACCAACGCTATGGCCGACAAGATCGACTATGCATTCTGCAAGGACTCCTCTCAGGTCCAGCAGCTGAAGGGCATGGACGGCTTCAATGTGGAGACTGTCAATGTTACCTTCCCCAGATACATCTTCATCAACATGTTCGAGAGAACTGCCAAGTGATCTGAATAGCAAAATCCAGGGGGCTGGCGCATCGCCAGCCCCTGCCCAGTATCCGGCCTGCCTGCCGGAGACGGCCTCCCTGCCCAGGAGGCTGAAAAGAAAACGGGAAGGGGTAACTCCATGCTGAATTTTACGCTGCGAAAACTATTGGGTATGATCCCCATGTTGCTGATCATTACCTTTTTGATTTACCTGGGCGTCGAGCTGATGCCCGGCGATGTGATCGATTTTCTGATCCCCATGGATCAACTGGCCGAAATGACCCCGGAGCAGGTCCAGGCATTCCGGGTGGCAAAAGGCTTGGACGGCCCCATGATCGTCCGGTACTTCAACTGGCTGAAGGGCGTCTGTACAGGAGATCTTGGGTATTCACTCCAGAATAATATGCCCGTCAGCGAGCTGATGGCGCAGAAGCTGCCTGCAACGATCGAGCTGTCTCTGGCGGCGCTGATCATCTCCACGGTGCTTGGCATTCTGCTGGGTGTGATCTCCGCACTGAAAAAAGGAAAGATCGCCGATAACGTACTGACGGTAGCTGGTATGATCGGCGTTGCGATCCCGCAATTCCTGTTCGGCATCTTCTGCATCATTCTGTTCTGCCTGAACCTGAAGTGGTTCCCTGTAGGCCAGCGGGGCGACGGAACACTGCTCAGTGAGCTGCACCACCTGTTCCTGCCCGCTTTCGTGCTGGGCATTTCCATGACCGCCGGCGTTATGCGCTACGCCCGGTCCAGCATGCTGGATTCCATGAATCGGGACTATATGAAAACCGCCCGGGCAAAGGGCCTGCCGGAGTGGAAGGTCAATATGCTCCACGGCTTTCGGGTGGCCTGCACGCCCGTTATGGTTCTGATCGGCTTCCGGCTTCCCATGCTGATCAGCGGTTCCATCGTCATCGAGAATATTTTCCAGTGGCCCGGTGTGGGCAGATGGTTTACCGATGCCGTAAAGACCCAGAATACCCCCATTATTATGTCCGTCGGCCTGTTTATGGTCTTGCTTGTGCTGCTGTCCTCCCTGCTGGTGGATATTCTGACAGCGGCTCTGGATCCGAGGGTGAAGCTGTCATGACAAATACAAAAGTGAAACGGACGGCTCTGGACCGTCAAATGGATAAGATCCGGGATATGGAGGAAAGCGGCAAGCTCTCCACCCACTTGACCAACCGAACCCTGCGCAAGCTTACATCCAACAAACTGGCGGTGCTGGGCGTTGTGATGTTCTTCGCAATCTGCCTGCTGTGCTTCGGCGCACCGCTGTTCACCAAGTATTCCCCCACAGCCTTTGCGCTGCGGGAAAAAATGCAGGCGCCCTCCCTGGCACATATCTGCGGCACGGATCAGATGGGCCGGGATATCTGGTCGAGAATGCTGTACGGCGGACGCATCAGTATTGTCGTCGGCCTGGGCAGCGCCCTGGGCGCCGCGCTGATCGGCGTGACGCTGGGCATGTTTGTTGGCTACAAGGGCGGCTGGCTGGATAACCTGCTGATGAAGATCGCGGATATTTTCCTGTCCTTTCCGCAGATGGTGCTGATCATCATCATTGTGGCCCTGGTGGGACAGAGCCTGCAGAACCTGATCGTGATCTTTATCCTAACAGGCTGGCCCAGTATGTACCGTATGGCCAGAAGCAAGGTGCTGTCCCTGAAAGAAGAGGAGTTTGTGCAGGCATTGCGGGCTTTCGGCATCTCCGACCTGAAGATTGCCTTCAAGCATCTGCTGCCAAATACGCTGGGCCCTGTGGTCGTCAACATTACCCTGTCTACCGCCATGTTCATTCTGCAGGAAGCCTCCCTGTCTGTGCTGGGTTACGGCGTACCGCAGGAAATCGCCACCTGGGGCAACATCATCAATGTCATCACCAATTCCGGCACGATCCGTTTTGACTGGCTGGGCTACTGGTGGATGTGGCTGCCCTGCTCCATCATGCTGATCCTGTTCGTGCTGTCCATTAACTTTATCGGCGATGGCCTGCGGGATGCAAGTGACCCCAACCAGATCGGTTAAGAGGTGTACGCTATGGAAAATGTGGAAACGAAAAAGGACGATGTGGTCCTTCGCGTAAAGGATCTGCACGTCAACTTCTATACGAACCAGCGCTGCAACAAGGTGCTGCGGGGCGTGAGCTTTGATATCCGCCGGGGAAGAACGCTGTGCGTCGTCGGAGAATCCGGCTGCGGAAAATCCGTAACGGCCAATTCCATCCTGCGGCTGCTGCCGGAGCTTTCCCGTATTGAATCCGGCTCCATTACCTATTACAAGGAAAACGGGGAGCCGGTCCGGCTGGATCAGCTGGAGAAGAACGGAAAGCAGATGCGTCAGCTCCGGGGACAGGATATCGCCATTATCTTCCAGGATCCCATGACGGCACTGAACCCGGTATTCACTGTGGGTTATCAGATTGAAGAGATGCTGCGGGAGCACAAGAAGGGCTTGACCAAGGCACAGTACAAACAGGAGGCCATCGAGGACTTGGCGGACATGGGCATTCCCGCGCCGGAGATCCGCTACGGGGAATATCCCCATCAGTTCTCCGGCGGCATGCGGCAGCGCTCCATGATCGCCATGGGCATGTCCTGCGACCCCAAGATCCTGCTGGCGGATGAGCCGACCACCGCTCTGGATGTGACTATCAGCGCTCAGATTTTTGACCTGATGAATGAGCTGAAGGAAAAGCATGGAACGGCCATTATGATGATCACCCACAATATGGGCGTCGTGGCGGAGATGGCCGACGAAGTTGCCGTTATGTACATGGGCAACATTGTGGAGTACGGCAAGGTGGAGGACATCTTTACCAATCCCACTCACCCCTATACGAAGGCGCTGCTTCAGTCCATTCCTGTACTTGGTAAGGGCAAGAATCAGAAGCTGGAGCCGATCCGCGGCTCTACGCCGGATCCCTTCCATCGGCCCAAGGGCTGCCAGTTCTGCCCTCGGTGCGACTATGCCTGCCCCCAGTGTGAGGAAGAAATGCCTCCCGAGGAGTGGGTAAAGGAGGGACACTATACCCGGTGCTTTAACTACAAGGAGGTAATGGCAAGTGGAAAATGAAGAAAAGAAAGAAGTCCTTCTGAAAGTTCGCGGCGCCAAAACCTACTTCCCAATCAAAAAGGGCTTGATGAAGCGGACCGTCGGCTATGTAAAGGCTGTGGACGATATCAATCTGGACGTCTATCGGGGCGAGACCCTGGGCCTGGTGGGTGAGTCCGGCTGCGGCAAGACCACACTGGGAAAATCCATTCTGCAGCTGGTTCCCGTAACGGAAGGCAGCATGGAGTATAAGTTTGAGGACGGATATAAAGACCTGCGGAAGCTGAGCCGGAAGGAACTGGACAACGCCCGCCAGAAGATCCAGATCGTCTTTCAGGATCCCTATTCTTCCCTGAACCCTTCCTTTACCATTTTTGGCTCTTTGGAGGACCCGCTGATTAAGTTCGGCATGAAGAAGAAGGAGGACCGGATCAAGAAAATCGGTGATCTGCTGGAGGCGGTGAACCTGCCCCGGGATTATATGGCCCGGTATCCCAATGAGTTTTCCGGCGGCCAGCGGCAGCGGATCGGCATTGCCCGGGCACTGTCCGTCAATCCGGAACTGATCATCTGCGATGAGGCGGTTTCCGCATTGGATGTCTCTATTCAGGCCCAGGTCCTGAAGCTGCTCAACCAACTGAAGGAAGAGTACAAGCTGACCTATATTTTCATCACCCATGACCTGTCTGTGGTGGAATACTTGGCGGATCGTATTGCGGTGATGTATCTGGGACGTGTGGTGGAGCTGACAACTTCTGAAGAGCTGTTCAAAAACACCCTGCACCCCTATACCCAGGCGCTGCTCAGTGCCATCCCCGTGGCGGATGTGACCCGGAAAAAGAAGCGGATTCCGCTGCAGGGCGATGTGCCCAGCCCGGCAAATCCGCCTACGGGATGTACGTTCCATCCCCGGTGCCCGCAGTGTACGGAAAAATGTAAGCAGGAGCGGCCTCAGCTGGAGGAATACATCATTGATGGAGTCAGCCACTACGCCGCCTGCCATATTGTAAAGGAAATGTACGCAGACAAGCTCGCAAAGAAAAAGGAGTAAAAAGCAAATGAGCAATCGCATTACTGATTTTAAGGGCGTCATCCCAGCTGTCATCTCTGTGTTTGACAAGGATGAGAATCTGGATGAAGCCGGCACCCGGGCCTTTATCCGCCATCTGCTGAGCTATCCCATCGGCGGCCTGTATATCACAGGCTCCACCGGTGAGACTTTCCTGATGACCCCGGAGGAACGCAAGCGCCAGGTGGAGATCGTTATGGAAGAGGTCGGCGACAAGGTGCCTGTTGTGGTGCATGTGGGCGCCATGTCCACGAGAACTACCATTGAGCTGGCCAAGCATGCCGAGAAGTGCGGCGCAGCGGGCGTTTCCAGCGTGCCCCCCTTCTACTTCAAGTTTAACGAAGAGCAGATCATTGGCTACTACCGGGATGTGGCAGAGGCGACCAGCCTGCCCATGATCGTGTATAACATCCCTCTGGCCGGCATGATGTCTGTGGAGACCATCGTGAAGCTCAGCCAGATCGAGAATGTCAAGGGCGTGAAGTACACCGGGACTGCCCTGTATGAGACGGCCCTGATGCGGGAGAGCTGCAAGCCCGGCTTCCAGATCTATGGCGGCTGCGACGAGCTGGGTTCTTCCAATATCGCCCTGGGCGTGGACGGCATCATCGGCTCCTTCTACAACTGCATTCCGGATCTGTACCTGCGGATCTGGGACGCGGTGAAGCGGTCTGATGTCGCTGCCGCCGCGGGGCTGCAGTGCAAGGCGGTCCATGTGATCATGGCCGGCATCCACAGCGGCAGTATGATGGCCTGCATCAAGCTGTGGCTGCGTGCCGCCGGAATCCCCGCAGGCTATGCCCGCCGCCCCTTCACCAACTTTACGCCGGAGGAGCAGAAGGCACTGGTACAGGAGCTCGTGGCCATTGACGAGCGGGACGGCCTGGGCCTGGACATCGTGAAGCGCATCAAGGCACAGTGATTTTCCGGCTGGGGCGGCTTTGCGGCAGCCCCAGCCTTGTTTTGAGAAAGGATTGTTTGTAAAATGATCTATACAAAGAAAAAGAACCTGACCCGTTACCTGGGGCAGAGCGCGTCCCTGGATGCTGCCATTCGGGCGGTGCTGGCATTGGAGCCGGAAAAGCTCTCCATGGGACGCAATGAGATCGACGGGGATGCGGCATTTGTCAATCGATTCGATTATGACACCGTGCCCCAGGAGAAGGCCATGTGGGAGGGGCACAGGGACTATGGCGATATCCATGTGGTGCTGGAGGGCCATGAAAGAATCGGCGTTTCCAATGCGGAGTGCCTGACAAAGACCTGCGAAAAGCCGGAGGAGGACTTCGTGGGCTTCACGGGTGAGGTGCAGAACTGGTTCCATATGACCCCGGAAGATGTGCTGATCGTCTACCCGGAGGATATCCATATGGTCAAGGTCAGTGACCCGGAGCAGTGCCATGTGAAAAAGTGCTGCTTCAAGTTCAGGGTGTGAGTTTCGTGTGGGCTGGCGCAAGATTGTTCGTAGCGGGCAGCCCTGCGTTTTAAATCATTCGTCAGCTTCGATAAAGAAAGTCGGCAAGCTATATAAGCTGCACAGGTACAAGCCAGGTCGATTTTGAGATTGAAAAGGATTTTCAAGGGAGAGCGGCTTACCGGCAGGGCATTGCCCTGCCGCCTGCTCACGGGAGAAGCCTTTTTGCTTATATACCTCATGCTATATGCAAAAAAGCTTCCGGAAAAACTTGACAGATACAGAGTTATATGATAAGATATCTGTGCTGGTTAGCGATGGCTAACCTCGACAAATCGTCTGTACTGCTCGAAAAGAGCTTTTCCCTTAGGCTATTGGTTAGCGAAACCTAACTTATAGTCCGGTCTGCCGTCCTCCTATCCGGCGGGCCCGGGTGTGCAGCAGCCAATGGAAAGTCTCCAAAATAATCGGCGTTATTTGGAGCCTGCCGAATACCTCCCCATCTCCCAAAGCGCGGCCGCTGCCTTAAAAAGGTAGCGGCCGCGCAAAATCTTTGCGCTTTCAATAGGAAAGCAGACATCCGTAAAAGTGTGTTTGGCAGCGGGGCGCTGGAATGTGTTTGCTGTTTTGAAAATCTCAGTCCTTCTGCTCGATAAACGCGCGGATATCGCTGCTGAGGGCCTTTACGTTGTCCTCGCCGATGTAGATCATGTGGCCGGAGGGATAGCCCTTCAGGGTGACCCGGTCCATGGGCAGCCCGGCGTGATCCAGCATGTAGTGGATGATGCCGATGTGGGTGGCGGTGTCAAAGTAGCCGTTGGCGAAGAAGACCCGCAGGCCGTGGGTGCGGTACATGGCGCTGCGCAGCTGCTCGCCGGTGGTGCCCATGGGGGCTTCCCGGTTCCAGCGGTCCTTCTTGGTAAACAGATCGTACATACAGGCGGAAGGGACATAGACACGATCCAGATGAATATTCAGCTGGGGGAAGATCACGCCGGTGGTGACGCCGAAGAACACCGGGCCGTAGCGGTCGCTGGAGGCGTCGTCGTAGACACCGGCGGTGTTTTCCACGGTTTCCGGCACATAGCGGGGCCGGGTGATGCGGCCGTCAAAACGGGCAACGGAAGCACCCTTGTCCTTGATGACCTCCAGACGGAAGCTCTCGTCGTCAATGCGCAGCGCCCGGTCCGTCAGGTACTGCCGGGAGACGCCGGTGAAGGCCATGATCTGCCGGATCACCGCCTCCCGCTCCTGCTCCGGCAGGGAACTGCCCTGATACAGGGCCAGCAGGTAGGTGGTATCCGCAAAGGTTTTCGCGCGGCCTACAAAATCCTCCAGAGATTCCTCTGTCGGGTGGTTGTGATACCAGTGGATGGCGGCATAGGAGGGGAAGGCCACCACGGCGTGCTCCACGGGGACCTCGCGCTCGAAATATTTGCCGGTGGTGACGGTGTTGCCGATCATGACGATGCCGTCAAAGGCAAGGGCGTAGGAGCGTTCGTGGCTGCGGCTGGCGGCAATGCCCGCGGCAGTGGCGGCACGGGTGCAGCCGTAGCTTTCACCGATCAGATATTTGGGACTGGTCCAGCGATGGTAGCGATGGAGCCATTTTTCAATGAACAGCAGCAATGCCTCGGCGTCCTCTTCAATGCCGTAGAACTGCTCCGCACAGCTCTCGTCCAGCAGTACGCCATAGCCGGTGCCTACAGGGTCCACCAGAACGATATCCGCAATGTCCAGCAGGCAGTCCGGGTTCTCGATGGCCGCATAGGGCGGCAGAGAGGTGGGACGGTCCGTTTCGCCGTAGAGCAGCCGGGTGGTGCCCAGGAAGCCCGCGTGGACGTGCATGGAGGAAGATCCGGGGCCGCCGTTGAAGCCGAAAATCACCGGGCGGTTGGCGGCGTCCGCCACATCGGAGCGGAAGTAGGAATAGGAGAAAATGGAGGCAATGGCCTTGCCGGAGTGGTCATAGAACACATTGTCCTCGCTGACGGTGTGATAGGGGATACGGTTCCCACGGAGGGTGATCTCTCCGTCGGATTCAAATTTGGCCGGAGTAAAGCTGACGGGATCCAGTTTTTCGGTTGTGTACATAGTAGGAACCTCCTTGTTTTTTATCGATCCTGACGGCGGATCACGCCGCCGGGCAGCGCGCCGGTGTGCCGGCCGTCCCGGATGACGGCCGTGCCGTTGACAAGAACCTGTTCAATACCCTCGGGATAGACCACAGGGTCCAGCACATTTTCGTTGGTCTTCAGATGGTCCCAGTCGATGACCAGAATGTCCGCCTGCTTTCCCACGGCGAGCGTGCCGCGTTTGGTCAGATGCAGCAGCTCCGCGGGACGTCCGGTGAGTTTATAGACCATCTGGGCCCGATCCTCACCGCCCAGCTCCGTGAGGAATTTGATAAAGCCGCAGTAGGTATTGGGGTTGGGCTTGTTGCCGGGACTCTCCGGGTCATAGGCCACAGTGGAGTCTGTGCTGAAGACGAAGGTGTCGTTGCCCAGCGTCGCCTTGGGGTGCCCAACAAAGACCTTGACGCTTTCGGTATTGGCGTCATGGACGGCCCGGAAAATCTGGGTGCGGCAGTCCAGAAGCAGCAGGTCGAACAGGGCTTCCAGAGTCTCCTTGCCCATCATGGCGCCCACCTGTTTGGCGGTCTTGCCTTCGTATTTTTTGTCAGCGCAGCGCATGATCCGGATCTCTTCCTCCCACTCCGGCTGGACCTTGGGGTTGAGAATGTAATAGGTGCCGCCATAGATGGCGTCCTTGATCTGCTTGCGGTAGTCGCGCTTTGTCAGGTTATGCAGGAACAGGGTTATGCCGCCGGTAAACTTGTACCAGGGGCGGAACAGCGTGATGAGATCCGGGGCTATCATGGTGCCGCCGGTGGAATTGGGAATCACATCGAATCCGGCCCGGACGCCCCTGGCGATATAGTCGTCAATGACCTGCAGAGTCCGCAGGGAAGCGGCTCTCTGGAGAAAATCGTCGTTGGCGGGATACAGGTCGTAGCCCTTGGACAGATGAGAAATCTCCACCTGAATGTCGTTTTGCAGACCGATTTCCAGAATCTCGATAATGCCGTCAATCTTCTTCTGCCGCTTGGGTGTTCCGACCCGGGGGCCGGTTTTGCGCCAATGGGCGAAGAGAATGCCGTCATCCGCCTTCAGCTCACGGCTCATTTCCAGCAGCTCCCGGGTGTCGGAGAAAATGCCGGGCTCATAGTCCAATCCCACGGACATACCGAAGGAACCGGCGTCCATGGCCTCGTGAATATGCTCTTTCAGCACCGCTTTTTCTTCTTCCGTGGGCGTCCGGGCTCCGTCCGGGCCCATGACGTTCATGCGGATGGTGCTGTAGCCCAAAACGGTTACCATGTTGCCGGAAAGACCGTGGGCATCCACCGTATCCAGCCATTCGTGGAAGGTGTGCCAGCTGGGGGCTGGCGCAGGAAATGCGGGATCTTCTGGAGGCCGGAAATTTGAAGCGCTGCGCGGCGCTGAATCGGAAATTCCACCTGACCCTTTATAAGGCCACCGGCAACGATGTTCTGGTGCAGTGCATCAGCGACCTGTGGAACAAGTGGCCTCTTGGCTATTATGCGAACCAGATCCCGGATGAATGGTACCGGATCTCCACCCAGCAGCACTTCGACCTTCTGGACGCCATTGAGGCCGGCGACAAGGATAAGGCCCAATCCATCATCCTGATGCATAAGCAGGGCTCCCTCGCAAATCTGGGTAAACGCCCGGAAAGACAGAGCATTCTGGAGTAACAGAAACACCTATGCAGCAAACGCGCTCCATGGCAGCCGCCATGGAGCGTTTTCGTTTTATATGACCGCCAGCGCCGAATACATACAGACCCGGCAGAAAGGGGCGCACGCCCATCCCAGTGCGAAACCGGGATGGGCGTGGCGCTTTGTAAAAAAGATTATGTTTATCCGGCTCTGTGCATGACATTGCTCTCTAATGGTTACCTTTGGCTACTGCTATTTTACAGTAAAAACATTATGATATGTCATAATAGGACGATTCTCCGCATACGACTTTTGTCCCGTCGGACAAAGTTACTGAATCAATGGTAACTGTAATGTGTCGTGCATCTGCATATTTTGGAAAATAATTAGAATCGCTGATTGTTCTGCCTGGGTAGATTGTCGTACCATTTAGCGTGAATGTGTTTTCGGATTTGGTTAGAATAAATGCTCTCCCGCTTAATCGGACAGTATAGACAATTTCACTCACTCCAACGGAGCTACACAAATTTCTAAAGGTGAAGGTGAGCGTTCCGTAATTAAAGATGGTTGCTCCATATTGTAGATTTGATAATTCTACGGGCACCTTGGGTTCAACAATTACCTTGACTGAACATGCGACGCCGCTTCCATCCGTTGCAGTCGCTGTTACAATTGCAGTACCGGTACTTACTCCGGTGAGTACGCCGTCGGAACTAACTGTCACACAGGAAGAGTCTGCTTCCCGTTTGACATCTTTATTTGTAGCATTTTCAGGGGCAACGGCTATAGAAAGCTTTGCTGTTCCGCCTACAAGAATAAATCCTTCGCGCTGTGAGGGGGTAATACTTGAAACGGGCGTGATCACGGTGATTCGAATTGTCTGCCGCGTGCCTGTTCCATCGGTTGCCGAACAGACGATATCGGCGGTCCCATTTCCAACAGCGCGGACATTGCCGTTTGCATCGACTGCTACAACGCTTGCGTCAGAAGATTCCCAAACGAGTTTTTTGTTAGAGGCATCTGCTGGTAAAACTTCTGTCTTGATTGCCTGAGAGGAATTAACGTTCATAGTTGACACGGTGTCAACGAAGTGAATGGAGGAAACTGCTTTGCCGACAACAATTTGACAACTGGCAGACGCATTGCAGTCCGGATCATCAGAAGTAGCAAAAACGGTTGCGACTCCTTCGCTGATTGCGCGGACGGTGCCGGTGGAATCCACCGTAGCAATGCTCTCGTCGGAGGATGTCCATGTAACAGTTTGAATGTATGCGTTCTCTGGTTGCAGAGTAAAGTCAATATGTCCGGTTGCTGCTTCTTCGCCGTTCCCGATGACCAGTTCAAGTCTCGACTGATCCAACGTTACGCCCTTGACTTTGGCGCGTACAGTAACTGCACATTTATCGGTGACTTCGCTTCCATCTGCGGCAGTACACAGAATTTCCGCACTGCCGACGGAAAGCCCCCTAACATTGCCGTTTGCATCCACAGCTGCGACGTCTGGATTACTGGATGTCCATAGCAGACCTTTGTTCGTAGCCGAGTCAGGTGATATGTTTGCGCAGAGTTTCAATGCGTCGCCGGTATAAATCGTGGCGTCGTGTTCATCAAGGGCAAGAACCATTACAGCCTGATTGACGGTTATATTGCATACTGCCGGAGTGGTATATTCTGGATCTTCAGATAGGGCAGAAACGATTGCTTTTCCAACTCCGACGGCGTGGAGCGTCCCATCAGGGTCAACAGTGACGATACTTTCGTCGGAGGATACCCATGTGACGTTTTGGTATAATGCGTCAGTCGGAGTGACACTACAGAAAAGCTGTCTGCTTAATTTTTCGTTGCCAGCACCAATCAAAAGTGTTACACTTTTTTCAGAAAGAGATAGTCCGGCAACCTTTGCAATGATGTTTAACTCGCACGTTGCCGTAATGCCGCTTCCGTCTGCGGCGGTGCAAGTGATGCTGCAGGTTCCAACAGAAAGGCAACGTACATTCCCGTTTGCGTCCACAGTTGCAACGGAGGAGTCAGAAGTTTCCCATATGACCTTTGTGTTTGCCGCATCTTCTGGTTCAACGGCTGCATGTAATTTAATAGTTGTGGCGGTATATGCGGTCTGGTTAGCTGTATCCAGTACGATACTATCGACTGCTTTTGTGACCACAACATTACACTTGGCGATCGTTTTGCAATTTGGGTCGTCAGATACTGCAGTTATTTGCGCACGACCTTCACCTATAGCTTGTATTTTACCCTGTGTATCGACTGTGACAACATTTTCATCAGAGGATGTCCATGTTGCGGTCTGGCAATATGCATCGGCGGGCGTAACAGATAGAATAAGTGACTTGGTTAAATGGTCCTCTCCTGCACCAATCAGCAATGAAACTGTTTTTTCAACAAAATCGATGCTTTGCGTTTTTGCCTCGACTTGAACAGCGCACTCACCGAATACACCGCTCCCATCAGTGGAAGTACATCTGATGGTTGCGGAACCTACAGCCAAGCCCCGGACATTTCCGCTTGCGTCAACAGTGACGATTGAAGGGTCGGAGGACTCCCACGATACATTCTGCACGGATGCATTTTCCGGGGAAATGACGGGAACAATTCTCTGCGTTGTGCCGGTCCAGAGTATATCCTCCACAGAGATGCTGATTTGCGAAACGGCCTGTAGCACGGTTACTTCGCATGTGACCGGAGTTGAAAAGCCATTGTCTTCAGATATGGCAGAAATGAGACATGTACCTACGGCTACAGCATTTATTCTACCGTTTGCATCAACGGTCGCTATGCTGTTATCCGAAGAGAACCATGTTACTCCCTGAAAGTACGCGTTTTCCGGCTGAACTGTATACGCTAACGTAGCGGTTGATTTTTCAACTCCTGTCCCAAGAAGCAAGGTACACTTGCTGTCAGAGAGAACCGCACTTTTAACTCCTGCTACAACTTTAATTTTTGCCTTTGCGAAGGTTGTTTTCCCATCCAGAGAAAGACAGGAAATCTCTGTTTCCCCAACTTTTTTTCCGGAAACCAGACCCGTTTTATCAATTGTAGCGATATTTGGTGCGCTGGAGAGCCAAATTACGTGGCCGCTTAAATCTGATCCACTCGCTGTTTGGAAGATGTGGAGTTGCAAGGTGCCTGTGCTGGAGACAACGAATTCATTGCCGTCATATGTGAGTTTGTAAGCGGCATTAGAGTTGCTTGACTGCGAAGCGTGATTTTCTGTTGCGGAGCATACGAGAGGTATTATCAAAACGATGGAAAGTAAAGTTAGAATCAGGAGAACATTTCTGAAATAGCTGCGAGTTCGCGTCATAAAAGTCATCCTTCCTTGATAGTGTACAGTTAAGATATCTTGTTCGGATATTGCCCCGCAATTACATTTAAGCGAAGCGATTCCACAAATTGTATAGCAAAGGCAAGGCTGACCACAATGCCAGCTACTCTTTACTATATCAGTTATTTTAATCGGAAAGTATATCATATGTCAATCTCTAAATGAATTTTATACCAATTCATTGGCTTGCATAGGAATTTCCAGTGACCGAGGTTCTTGAAAGATTCAAATAGCAAGAACAAAATCTTGCTCTGCAGCAAAATTCCCCCCATTACATAATCCCCCTTTTCCTGCAAATACTGCTGCCGGTGAAAACGCGCTTCGAAGGAGAAGAGACTATGAAGGCAACAGGCGTAAACGCACAATCATAAGTACCTTGCAAGAACAAACCGCGGGGCTCCGGATTACGGAGCCCCGTTGGTCATATTGAAATTTTCCTGCGGCACTCCTCTTCTGCTGATTTTTGGAAATATCGGAAATTTTTGGAAAAACAAACAAGTTTCTCAACACGAAACACGATACACTGGATGTATCAGAATGCAGAAGCGTTAGATGAACGCCGCAACCAACCATAGAATCCGGGAAGCAGTGTTCTGTCTGGCGCTTATGTCATGGGGATGATCTCGAATTCCTGATTCAGTAAGTCAAAAAAATACAGTGTTCCGGTTTTGACGGGGCGGCCGGTGAGGAGCTTTACGCACAGGGAAACCTGCATAGAGGCGCACAGGGCGGGAGTGAAGCTCAGAACGCTCTTATTTTTGAGTGCAGCCCCGTCGGGGTACAGTAAGTCTATCAAATGATCGCCGGGGCAGGAGATTGCGGCTTGGGCGACCCAGCCGTTGACGGCACCGTAGATCAGGGGAATTCCAGCACGTTCACAGGCATTTGCGAGGATTTGCCGTGACTGGATATTGTCCAGGCCGTCCAGAACCGCATCACAGTCTGCAAGAAGGGCGGCTGCGTTTTCTTCCGTAAGAAATTCCCCCACGGCATGAACCGCAACATCGGGATTCACACGCCGGACTCTTTCCGCGGCGGTCTGTGCTTTCCCAACGCCCAGCAAGGAAACTTCGGACAACAGCTGACGGTTCAGATTGGAGGGCTCAAATGCATCACCGTCCACCACCCGCAGAGAGCCTATGCCAATGCGGGCAAGCATATCGATGAGATGCCCGCCCAGACCGCCGCAGCCAACCACCAGAACACGTTTGCGCCGAAGCAGCTCCCATTCCGCTTCGCTCAGGGCGGGGACATTGCGCGCATATCTAGGATCCATCGTTCAGCCGCCTCCCACCGGGGGAAACAGAGCCACGATGTCCCCGTCCTTCACTTCCGATTCCGGCTTGTGATGAAAACCGTTGATGAGCAGAATAGACACTTCTTCTTGGGGAATGTTCATCCGGTCAAGGATATCCCCAGCACAGGCGATACCCTCCGGCGATAGCAGCGTGACTTTATCCCTGCCTTGGCGCAAGGTTGCGAAAACGCGAACTTCAATCATGAAAATTCTCCTTTGCAAAAGAAATCGGGGAGGGGACTTGCCCCCTCCCCGTTAATTGTATTGTATCACTTGCCAACGCACTCGTCCAGACCCAGTTTCTTCAGGGTTTCATCGGTGGGGAATGCGTTGACCCAGCCACGAGCTTCGTAGTATTCGGGCAGAGTCAGAGGCAGCTTGGAGGTCATACCGGTGGAGGGGCCGTTTACAATTGGCTCTTCCAGCAGCCGCTTGGGCAGACGATCGTCCTCAGGCTTCATACCCGCAGCCTTGTTGAACATTCTCTCGATGTTGTAGATACGGTCGCCAATCTCCAGAACCTGTTCGATGGTCCAGTTGGTTCCGGTGGCGGCGTTCAGCAGGTCGGTGTACTCCTTGGCGCCCATGGCGAAGGAGGTAAACAGACAGTGGCCCATGGAGTCGATGACAGCTGTCAGATCCTGGAAGGTCTTGACCCAAGCTGCCTTTTCGTTGGTAACGGTACGATCCAGCTGCTGGGGCAGACCCAGAACTTCGGGAGAGATCATGTAGCCACGGACATGGGCCGCGCCGCAGTTAGCGGTGGCATAGGTGATGCCGATACCCTGAATGGCGCGGGCGTCGTAGGCGGGGATCTCCTGTTTTTTGACGCTCATGGAATACTCGGGATGGCCGTATGCCTCGCACAGGCGGGCGGAGCCGGAGCTCATCAGCCAGTCAAGCTCGGTTTCAGGATTGCCCATACGCTTGGTCCACTCCACCAATGCCCTGGTGGAACCCCATTCCAGAGGTACACCGGCGCACTCTTCCTCCTTGATGTAGCCTCTCTGGTACAGCTCCATAGCAGCGGCGATGGTGCAGGGGACGGAAATAGCATCCAGACCATACTCGTTGCAGAGCATATTGCACTCATCGATGACGTTCAGATCATTGTTGCCGCAGTTGCCGCCATAGGCCCACAGGGGCTCGTATTCAGGACCGCCGACGACCTTGCCATTGACATTGACCACGCGGCCGCAGGCGATGGGGCAGCGATGGCAGGCACCGGGCTTGACCAGGTATTTCTCAGCCAGAGTTTCGCCGGAGATATCGTCACCCTTGTCGTAATAGCTTTCCTGCCAGTTCTTGGTGGGGAAAGCGCCGATGTTGTTGACAATGTTCACGAGAACAGCGGTACCCAGCTGCCGCAGGCCGGAACCGGTAACGGGGTTGGCCTTCAGAACATCCATAGCGTTTTTGGCTGCCACCTTCAGGGCATCCAGGTCTGCAATGTTGTCCAGTTTTTTGCGGGTTGCCTTGACCACGATGGCTTTCAGCTTCTTGCTGCCCATGACAGCACCCACACCGGAACGACCGGCGGCACGGTCCTTATCGTTCATAATGGCGGCAAGCAGCACCTTCTTCTCACCGGCGGGGCCGATGTTCAGAACGGAAACGTCAGCACCGTGCTTGGCCTTGAGCTGCTCGTCAATGGCTTCACTCATGACACCTACATATTCCCGGGCATCCAGCAGCTCAATCTTATCGTCGTCAATGTTGATGTAGGTCCAGTCGGGAGCTTCACCTTCCACAATGATGGCATCCCAACCGGCGTACTTCAGCTTGGCACCCCAGATACCGCCGGAGTTGGAGCAGGCAATCATGCCGGTAAGGGGGGACTTTGTGCAGACCATGTAGCGGCCTGTGGAAGGGGCGGCAGCGCCGGTCATGGGACCGGTGATGTAGATCAGCTTGTTTTCCGGGGACAGGGGATCGACGGTGGCAACACCCTCGTCATAGAGCATCTTGGTGCCAAGACCACGGCCGCCAATGAACTTGTGGGCAAGTTCCAGATCCAGGGGTTCCACTTTGATCTCGCCGGTGGTCAGATTGATGCGGGCAATTTTTTCGTAGTATGCGCCAGCCATATGCAATACCTCCATAAAAAATTGAAATTGAGCTTACAATTTGTATATGTTTATTATAGTGGAAATAACAGGGGTATCAAGAGCAGATGTGCATTTTTGTGTGAAACCGCATGAAACCGTATCATTTTATGCGAAGAGATTAACGGTACTTCGACGAGGTGGCGTACAAAATGGCATGAAATCGCACAAAACATTTGAAATGTTGCCACGACAATTGCATGAGTAAACAAATTGCGAACAAGAAATAAAAAGCTTTTCCAAGCCCCCTTTTTCTGATAAAATGAAAGAAAAAGGGGGCATTACAAATGCAAGAGCTACTGGACTGGT
>Ga0129316_1000535_pt1 | contig 20501 bp, 19 predicted proteins | sample Cm1ome_2_FD_94429 | JGI IMG/M metagenome (GOLD analysis project Ga0129316, IMG submission 94429) | Eastern black-and-white colobus group fecal microbial communities from Wisconsin, USA - Cm1022B metagenome | ecosystem: Host-associated > Mammals > Digestive system > Large intestine > Fecal...
CATAATTTCTATGTTATTAAATAGATGTTTTTTTGTATTTTTAACAATTTCATCAGAAAACTCACTAACTTTAAGATCTGTATTAGTGTTAAATAAATCCATTACTCTTTTTACTATAGCGTTTTTAGTAGCTATCTTACCAGTATTTTCAGTTAATTCAGCAGCTACTAAGATATTATTATTTTGTGTATCAAAGTAAAATGTAAAATATGTTTTTGTAGCTTCCATAACTATCAACTCCTTAATTTATTTTCTATATATAGTATAACATAAATGGTATAACAAATCAATCAATTATTTAATTTATTTTAAGATTTTGATTGTTTTTAGAAGTATTTTTATATTAGATATGGATTGTAATAGTGTAATGTGTTCCTGATGTGTAGATAATTATTATAGTAATATAAGTATTAAGTTAGTGTTTATATTAATAAGAAAGTTTATAGTTTAGTTGGTATTAGATTAGATTTTTTCTATATAGTTATAGATCTAAGAGTTCTTACATTATTATATATTATACAAGTGCTACATTGTTATAGGTTGGTATAGTTGTGTAAGGTTATAAGAGTGTTAGAGTTGTTTAGTGTAATGTAAGATAGTGTTAGGTTATGTATGGATAGATGTTATATAGCTCTATTATAGTGCAATTAGATAGATTAGAGTTGTTGTGTGGATTGGTTTAGCTATATTGGTTATTTATGTGCTTGTTTGTGTGTTGTTTGCATTGTTGTTATGTTTGTTATAAAGTCCTAATTTTGCCCCTTTAACTTATGCACGAATTTTCATTTTCAGTCAAAAACATTCATATTAAAAGGCAATTTCTTCCAATAACAATCATTCATATTTTCCTATATTTTACATTTGTATATAATTTCAGAATCAGAGCAGCATAATTTTATTTTTTATTCATTTTCCTAATTTTTACCAACTTTTCTTCGTAAAAACTGTATTTTACGCAGAATAATAGGTATTTTTTGGTAGTTATAAAGCGCCAGGTGGGGGTATTTTTACAATATTTAGGGGTTTTACTGGAATAAAATGGGTGCTAACACTTCAACTTCCACACCAACTTTAAAAATTTTTACCCTAAATTCTACCCTTATTTATTAACACTCTATTTACATATTATTCATACTTTATTCATAAACTACCTATCTTTATTCGTACTGCGTTTCGTACAAACCTAGTCATACCAATGCTTAGAGCCTATTTCACTTTGCCCTATTTTTACCATTTTACCCTACTCAACACCCTTCAAACACGCATGAATACTAGCTTAGAACGAATTCAACTTAATCACAACTAAAACCAACTCTATTTTTACCCTATCAAATATATATTTTTATTCGATATTCCCTATTATTTTCTATACTCAATAAAAAATTTTACGAATCACTACAAAAATTACCACGAAGTACGTTTTAATATCATAAAAATGACAATAATTATAGTAAATAAGGAGGATTTACGATGAACAAACGAATGTTTTTAGATAATTTTGATAATAAAAATGGTTATTTACACTTTGGAACTCATGTATTTTCTATAGAATTAAGACAATTAATACATATAGATCATGCAATAACACTAGAATTAAAAAATAAATATCCCTTCCTGACTAATATTCAGATAGCTAAAATAATAAATAATCAGAATAAAATAAGTAATAATTATTAAATTAAACAAAAAAAGAGACTATATATCAATCTATATAGTCTTTAATATTATTTAATGAGTTTAAATTATAAAAATAAATTAAAATTAAAGTGATTATCTTAATTATAAGCCAATATTATAAATTTTATACATACCTAATCCCATAAATTTGTATTTTTCATTAAATCTTCAATATCCTTTTTAGTAATTTTTTTAGTAACTTTATTTTCAACATCTAAATAAATATTACTATACTTACTACCATTCCTACCTTTGTATATATCAGTTTTATTTATAATCTCAAAATCATTATTAATTTTAGATAAAGCTTTTTGAAGTTCTTTGTTACCATTTTCATTATCCACAAAAGTAATTCTAAGTTTTAACATATATTTTCTCCTTTCTAAAACAAAAGAGCTACAAATAATTATGTAACTCTTAATGTATTATTATAAATTTCTATACTTTTCTCTTAAATCAATTGAACTACTTCTTCTACGTCTTCTTTTATTATCTTCTACAGGTTTATTAGTTGTTGTTACTGTAGAAGTTCTTCTGCTTCTTCTACTAGCTTTAACAGTATCTATATCTACGCTAGTTTCTTTTTGTATCTCATTAATTTCATTCAAAGCTTCTTCTGCTGATTTAAGTCTTTCATTTTCTATATCAGAAATTTGTTTCTTTAAATGATTTTCAGCTAATATAAATTGTTTTTCGAAATCCACTCCAGAGGATATTACTATGTTAGAATCTTCTTCCCATTTTGATTTATGAGTTATTTTTGCAAAACCTACCACCTGTCTAGCTGATAATAAAGCTTCTTCCATATCATTCTTATCACTTACTATCATACCTAGCACTTCTGGTAATTTAGGAATTCTAAAGTAAACACTATTATTTACAGCTTCCATTAATCCATCTAAAAAAGATTTATCAGATGAAAATTCATACATCGCCATTGATCCTGGTGCAGTAACAACATCTATTTGTTCTTCACTATCTAAATTACCATCTTTATCAAAGCTATCAAAATCTAAAAATCTCGTATAAGTCATTGAAAAGTTTTCATTAACAGCTTTATAATTTCCTTTATTATTATCTAGTAATTGAATGCTATTAACTATACCATCTTCATATAACTTATTTAAATGTTTTAAGCATCTTAAAGCATTTAATTGTATTATTACATCTTCATTTTTATCGGGCAATACTAATACAACATTCATAATCTTTTCAGGATATATCTCTTTCATGGCTTCAACTATATAGTTACCCATAGTTCCACCTGTACCACCACCAGCACTATAGCCAAAAGTTACAATTTTACTATTAGCGTATCTTGAATGAATATTATTACATAAAGAATCTATAACTCCATCTTGAAATAAAATTTCTTTAGCTATTTCTTCATTTTTTGCTGTACCCTTAGCTCCTGGAATATGATACTTCTTATCGTCATCAGATTGAATACAATCTAAATCTTCTGAAGCTGTATTGATATAATAAGCTAATCCACTCTTTTGCTCTATACTCCAAGCTATATTACCACCACATTGTCCTACTCCAACAAATACTGAATTCTCTCCTATCATCTATAATCCCTCCATTTTTTTAATCATTTAAATCTTTACCGAACTCTAAATCTAATTCTTCATCAGTTAATCTATAAGCTTCTTGAAAATTATCTATGCCCTCATCTGTAATGTAGTAAGTCTTTTTCTTACCATCCTTAGCTCCTTCTTTAATCATATTTAGCATCAAAAACATAGATAAAGAATTTCTCACTTTTGATAATGAAAAACCAGTTTTATCTATTAATTGTTCTCTAGTAAAAGCAGCTATGGGGGAGGTACAATCATAATGTATAAAAACTTCTAAAATCGCATAATCAGACACATTAAATAATCTATGTCCCAAAAACGCCACCTCCATATCATTTAATTTCAATTAAAAGCTTAAACTATTTCTATCAAAATGTCAATATAAAACATTTTTAAAATATATTTATTATGTATAATTGCTTACTAAATGATGTTATTTAATATCAAATTGTTATTAAATTGTTGTATAAAAACATTAAAATGATATATAAATGCTTTAATATTGACATTAAGTTGTTATTTAAGTGTCATATAAATGTCATAAAACTGTTACAATATACTTAATTTTTAAAATAATTAAACTAAAGTAAAGTGAAAAATATATTTTTATTAACTAAACCAAACTTAGAACACAACTTTATTCATACTAAAATTTTATTTTACTTTACTTTTAAAATATTATATAATTAACTTTACTTTAGTTTAAAAAATTTATGGAGATGGTTAATATGAGTAATAATTTCACAGATGTAAAATTTGAAGAAGTTAAACCTAAAATATATTACACAATACCTCAAATAGCTGAAATCATAGGTGAAGATGAAAAGAGAACTAGGTATTGGGGAAATGAATTTGGTGAAGAACTTTTGGTAGAAAGAGTATCTGGTAGAAGAAAATTTTCTGAAGAATCTATAGAGAGATTTAAACAATTAAAATTATTAGTTGATGAACATAATTTTTCTAAAATACAAATTCAAAAATATTTTAAAGAATTAGATGAAAAAAGAGGTGAAAAATATTCTGATTACAAGAATGCAGCAGAATTAATAAACCCTCAAGATCCATTAGGAATGGAAGTGTTAGCAACTCAATTAACGGTTAAAATGAATGAACAGATTGAAGAAAAGCTTAATGATTTTTTAGAAAAGTTTATAACATACCAAGAAGAGTATAAGAAAGATTTAATAGTACAAATAACAACAGATGTAACAAATGATGTTATAGATAAACTACAAGAAAATACAAATAGTATAAATTCAGCTCTAGATAATATAAATAAAGTTATATCTAATACTCAAAATGATTTATCTAAAACAGCAAAAGAAACAATAGAGCAACAATGTGAGTTGATTAGTAAATCACAAGAAAAATTTTTAGGTAGCTTTAATATAGACCACCTAGAAGATGATTTAAAGGCTACTAAAACTGAGGTAAGTAATTTATCATCGGATATATTAAAAGGGCTAGAAGAACAGAATAAAACTCAAGAGAAGCTAATAGAAAACCTAACTAAGCAATTAGAAAAAAGAGATACTGATATTTGTAATAGATTAAAAGAATCTCTGGATAACCAAAAAAATCTTCAGCAACAGGTCAATGAAAAGAAGGGATTATTTAAAAGAATATTTGGTTAATGTACTGTATAGCGTTAAATTATTCCTAGAAGGCTATACAATCAATTTTAAATATTATGTAATGTAAATTGTTGTCTAGAATTAAAACCTCTTAGAAAGTCATTTAAAGGCATTCTGAGAGGTTTATGTGTTTTATGAATGTTTTAATTTAAATTAATTTGTATATCTAATTAATATTTTATCATATTTTAAAATAATAATACTCTCATTCTTAAAAATAAATAGAGATTTGTCCGATTTTATCGGAAGTCATCTCTTACTTTGATAACTAATAACATATTGATACTAATAACATATGATACTATAGTGTTACAGCTTCTCTGAACACAAGTGATATCAATGGCTACGGAGGATATTTGTCAATTCAAGTACATAAACTATCAATTCAAGTACATTAATACGTCAACTCAGGTACATAAATTAATATTGATTTGTCAACTCAGGTACGTTATAATATCAACTGAGGTACATTAATATCTTTATGTACTTGAATTGATATTATAAAAAACAAAAAATCTGTTGATAAGTGGCTACAATGCACTTATTATGTTATTTTAAGTTGTGGATAAAAGGACATTCTTTAATTTTTGTAAGATTTATGGAATGAATTGTTGAAAAAGAGGATGTGGATAATGTGGAAAACATAGAAGAAATTAATAATAGTGTAGTTCCTTTTGTGGATAAATCATTAGAAGAACAATTATCATTTTTTAAAATTAAAAAGAATCATAGCTTTAACGAAACAAATTTAATGACTTTACCTTTTATTTCTTTAAAGAGAAAAAAGATTCAATCATTTGAAAGAAGTTGGACAAAATCAAGTAATGAAATGGTAAGTATTAAGGTTGTTGGAGGAGAAGAAGGTGTTCCTCAAATATTTGAATTAGATGTTTTGTTAGCTTTGTTTAGAATTCATTTGAGGAATAATAAAAATGGATTCTATAAAAATAAGATTACAAATAAAACAGATATTCCTGCGAGAATTTATTTTACTTATTTAGAGCTATCAAAAGAAGTTGGTTATTCTAGGTATAGTGGTAAGGTAAAAATGTTGCTAGAACGTTCAATTAAAAAACTTAATGAGACGACCATCTATAATAAATTTGCCATCTATGACGCTGAAGAAAAGAATTTTGTTGCCGTATTTAAAGGGGAAAAAAGTTGTAGAATATTAAAAAACTATGCTAGTTATAGTAAAGAGGACTACAAAAGACAATATGGTAAATTAGTTAATCCTCATGAAGTTAAAGAAATGCAATATGTTGAAATAGACGATTTCTTTTTAATAAATATGTGTAATAACTATTATAAGATATACGATTATGAAAAATATAAAAGTTTAAAATTATCTGTAGCTAAAAAAATCTTTTTGATATTAAGTACATGGTCTAAAAATGATTCTAAATTTTTAACATATCAAACATTAGCTGATTATATAGGTTTAGATTACTCAAAATCAGAAAAAAGATACACAGTAGATTTAATCAATAGATCCATGAAAGAACTTGTTGATATAAATTTTATTGAGGATTTTGAAAAAATTAGAGGTGAGGGGGTTAAAATAGTATTCAATAAACGAAAAAATGACCTTAATATGTACAAGGATTTAATTAAAAATGAATTTGATTTAATGGCTGAATTAAGACGAGTAGGTATAGATTGGGATGAGATGTCTTTTATCTCAAAATACACAACAGAAGAATATTTAATTGGTGTTTTGAAAAGTATAAGATATAAGCAAGAAGTTAAAGGTGAAATAATTAAAGATGTAAGAAAATATTTCTTATCAGCATTTAATTTTGATAATAACCCTAATTATATAAGATGGGATGTTAGAGAATTCCTATAGTCAACTCAGGTACAAATTAAATATAAAAAATATTCCGTCTGCTTTTAACGCTTTATAGTTTTGTACCTGAGTTGACTATAAAACAATCTCATTGCAATTTAAAATTGAGATATTAGTATAATTTCAACCTAATTAATTAGCATTATTAATATTTATAATTCATATATAAATAATTATTATCTTATCAAATCAGGTACATTAGCAATCATAAATGTCAATTCAAGTACAAAAGTTTATTTTATATCATCATTTAATTTATATTCTTAACAATCAATATATGTTTATAAGATTAAAAAATTAAACACCGATAAACATGCTGATAAATAATTATGCAAATTTTGTACTTGAATTGACTAATAGTATTATCATGTATCAGAATAGACTTATCATCTTCTTTCATTAAGGGGTTTTATTATATATTTAAAAATAAAACCTTTGTATTGTTTTCTCTCCCCTTTACAAACCGCTGATATACTTGATATCAACAACCTTACTCCAAATAATTCTTCACTTTGCCTAGATAACTCTGTACATGAAGGAAATATTCCTAAGCTTTGATTATTTTTAAATATTTCTACCTTTTTACTATTATTTTTACCTGATTTACTACTAGCTCTTACAGTCTCTTCTTTAGAGTCATAATCACACCAACCTAATTTATTTCCTCTTTTAAGATAATTGATTATTGTATTTTTGTTAACTTTAAATAATTCACTTAAATTAGTAGTAGTTTCATCTTCTTTCTTATTATTCCAATAATTACATACTTCTTTAACTATATTTTTATTAGCGAATTCAGCACATTGTTGCCAGTCAATTGTAGATAAATTAAATAACTTATTTAACTCTGAGTTAAGAATAGAGTTTTTAATCCATTCTAAATTTGATTCCCTACAATCTAATTCAATGTAATATTTAATACCATTAGATAATGCAGTTTCTTTCTTATATCTATCATTCTTTTGTTCTTCTTGTAATGTCCTAACTCTTTTACCTTTTCTTGATGTTTGTTTATAATGTTGTTCACCATGAGTTTCAACAATACAATTATTACTTTTGACATAGAAATCATATCTTTTATTATCTATCCATTTAGGTTTGTATTCAATTTCAAATCCTAGTCCTAATTGTTCCAATAAATTCATTACGAACTTCTCAGGATAAGATTTACCATCACCACAGGAACATCCTATTGATTTGTAATTGTATATTTTATAAATCATCATTTTCTTTTCTTTTCCGCAATCAGGACAGACAATTGTAATTTTTTCTTCGCTTCCCTTGCTATATTTCTTAGCATCCTCCTCGGAAACTCCTAAATCAATCATCCAACGATCCATGTCCCAAATTGTATTTATACCTAGTTTAGCAATTTTACCAGAACAAACTGGGCAACCTTTTCCTTGCAATAGATTAGAAGGAGTAATTTTCCACTCATAACCACATTTATTGTGTTTAACTAATATCTTAGTATTGTTATTAAAATATTTACCTAATATACTATATTCGCCTACATATTTATCTTTGATTTCTTGAACAAATTCTTCATGAGTTTTCTTTTTGGTGCCACCACATACAGGACAACCCCTGCCTTGTAACAATTTATTAGGACTGACATTCCACTCATAACCACATTTATGCTTCACTAATATTTTTTTATGTGCATTAGTGTATTTCTCTAATATTTCATATTCATTACCATACTTCTCTTTAATTTCATTAACAAATTCTTCGTGTGTTTTTCTTTTACCCATATTTATCACCTCATATTATGTATTTTGTAGATTTTATTATTAATGTCTACATATACTATTATAATATCGTTCAGAGTTATTGTCAATAACTTTAAAAGATGTTTTTTAACTTTTATTTGATTTTATTAACTTGTTATGATAACATATAACTATAGGAGGTGATAATATGTTAACTTGTAAAATTAGTACTCTATTAGGATCACATAGAATGACACAAAAAGAATTATCTAAACTTACAGGCATAAGACCTAATACAATAAGTGGATACTATAATGACACTTTCAAATTAATAGATAGAAAACACATAGAAAAATTTTGTCAAGTGTTTGATTGCACACCTAATGATTTATTTGAATATATTCCAGATAAATCTGAATAGGAATACTTAATTTAGTTTTAGCAGTTGGATTTTATTTGTAATATCTAAAACTTTATAGATAAAATACCGAGATTATGATAGTTTAAAAGGTTGATTCTTTCTATGCTGAGAATTAGCCTTTATCTTTTATAATTCACAACGGGAATATTTGCAAAGTTAAATAATATACTCATCGGTAAACTATCTATTTTTATAAATTAATAACAATTTTAAAATTATTAACAGATAAAATACCGAGAACACACCTCTAATTACAAAATATCTTAACATAATATTCTCATCATCAATTACAACACACTCATACGCTTGTCTAAGAAGTTTTATAATTATTTAAGTGTAATTTATCCTAAAGATTTTACTCTTCTTAGAACGCCTTTAACTAGCAAATAAAACTATATAAGAAAATAATACCTATCGGCAATTAATCCACCATATAAAATGACTTATATAATTAAACTTATAACAGATGATTTACCAATATAACTCTCAACGGTGACTTGGTTAAAAAATGAGCTATATTTTAAAATTAGAAGCTCAGACTTATAATTTATCAACTCAAGCAAATAAATGAACAGAACCCCATTTTTGTTACCAAAGAATGCGACCTGAGAAGGGATGGATAAGACTTGAAAAACTAAAAAGTTGAAATAAATTAAATAATTAGTTGAAATTACAAAAAATAAAGAGTAGAATAATAAAGAACAGAACAAAAAACAAATCAAAAAACCAAAAAAAGAAATAGCGTAGCGAACTCCTCTCTAGACAAATTAGCGTTTAGCGTTTTGGCTGAGAGAGAATATTTAGTATTTTATTATATATTAGTATTTTATTACACCTCTGCGGGTATGGGTTTTTACCATACTCAAATCCCAAAAATCACAATCTGAGTATGGGTTTTTCCCATACTCGTTAAAATGACACCTTATAAAAATATAAAGAAAGGGGAGATAAAATGAAGATTAATAATGGGAGTAGTGTTATACCTAATGACCTAATTATTGGTGATGAAAGTATATTAAACCAGTATGGGGAAAAAGCCTTTTTAATCATGTTATACATAAATATGCATAGAACTGGTTTTAATAAAGCTTATATATCCCTTGCAAATTGCATAGAAGAGTCGGGATATAAACTCAATGATACTAAAGGTAAAACGAATGATCAATTTAAAGATGTATTGAAAATACTAATAAAAGATAAGAAAATTATTACAAATACAAACAGATTTAAGTTGAATGACTTAATAGTTTGCGAATTAGAAGAAATAAATAATAGTTTTTTTAAGTTAGAGCAATATCAATATGATTGGATTATGAAATCTAAAACAAAATCTAAGAAAATAAATTTACTAAAATTGTTTTGTTTAATAAAAGCTAGAATTTATAAAAGACAAAAACATGAGGATATAAATGATGGATTGTATGAGGTAGGTTTTCCTTCCTACAAAGATATAAAAAATAATTGTTCTATTAGTGAGGGTAATATAAAGAAATATATTGATGAATTAGTAAATCTAAAATTAATAAAATATGATAATATAGGGCAAATACATAATACTATAACAGGAGAGATAAAAGAATCTCGTAATACATATGTAATATACAAAGATGGTTGGGAGAATGAATTAAATGGAGCAATGAGATTATACAAACAAAAGCTAAAAGAGGAAGGTTGGGTAGTAGTTAAAAAGAAATAATAAAAAAATGTTGAAATAAATTAAATAAATGATTGACATTTTGAGATTGAAGGTGTAATATAATAAGTGTCATAGGGAATGACATCAATTTAAAGACTAATATAAGCTTGTGTGAGAGGTTTTGTAGAATAAGAGGATAAATTGTATTCTTAAAAATAAAATTGCTTACAAAGGCTTATAGACTAAAATAAAAGCATTGTTAAAATAAATTAAAGAATTAATACATATAAAGGAGAAGGATAAAATGAATGAACTAATTAAAATTAAAGAAGGAAATGGACAACATTTGGTTAGTGCTAGGGAATTATACGGTTTCTTAGAACTTAGTAAAAGATTTAGTGTATGGATGAAGCAATACATAAAACCTGATAATAAATATGGATTCGAAGAAGGAGTTGATTTTACAAGTGTACTTACAGGTACGGTTGTAAATAATGGAGCTAATCGAGAATTACAAGATTATGCTATTACTACAGATATGGCAAAAGAAATTTCTATGTTAACTGGAACAGAAAAAAGGAAAAGAAGCAAGAAAATATTTTATAGCTTGTGAAAAGAAATTAAAAGAAAGTTTTACTAAAAGATTACCTCAAACATATAAAGAAGCATTACTACAGCTAGTTGAACAAGTAGAAAGAAATGAAAAATTAGAACTAGAAAATAAACAAAAAGATCAAGTAATAGGAGAGTTAAAACCAAAGGCTGACTATACAGATGTTATATTAAAATCGGTAGATGCTCTAACCATTACACAAATCGCCAAAGATTATGGTTTAAGTGGACAAACAATGAATAAAACATTACATGATTTAGGGGTTCAATACAAACAAAGTAGTCAATGGTTATTATATAGCAAATATCAAAGTTGTGGATATACAAAATCAGATACATATAAATATGAGAATAATAATGGTGAAGTTAGAACAAAGATAAATACTAAATGGACTCAAAAAGGTAGATTGTTTTTATATAACTTATTAAAAGAAAATGATATATTACCTTTAATTGAAAAAATTCAAGAAGCTGCATAATACATATTTATAAAATAAAAAATATAAATGAGAGAGGATAAAATATATATGGGTAAAATGAAATTTAATAATCAACAAGAGAAAGTCATTAACTTTAAGAAAGGAGCAGTTTGTGTTTTGGCTGCTGCTGGAAGTGGTAAGACAGCTTGTATAATAAATAGAATAAAGAAACTTGTAGAAGATGGAGTATGTCAAGATAAGATATTGACAGTAACATTCACCAACAACTCAGGTAATGATTTAAGAAAGAAATTAAAAAAAGAATGTTTGGAAAATGTTCAAGTAGGTACATTCCATGCTATTTCAAAAAGAATATTAATGTCTGAGGGCATAGATGTATCTAAACAATTACCGACTTATGAAATAGAAAATATATTTAAAAGAATAGATAAAAAAGCTAAATGTAAAGAAATAATGAGTTATATAGCCTTACAGAAGGTATCTGGAAATGGTGTTATGGATATTGAGAGTGATAGTGAAAGTTATACTGTAGAAGACCTAAGAACGTATTATAAGGCTTATGAGGATTATAAAAACTCTAAAAAAGCTTATGATTTTACAGATTGGATGTTACAAGCAATAAAAATATTAAAATCTGAAAGAGGAAAATATTATACTTTTGATTATATATTAGTAGACGAACAACAAGATAATGATGTAATACAAAATAGGTTAATAGATTTATTATGTCCAAGTGGAAATGTGATGGTAGTTGGAGATGTACGACAAAGTATTTATAGTTTCAAAGGATCTTCACCAAAGTTATTTATGAATTTTGATAAAAGATATAAGGATGCAACGATATTAAACATGGATATCAACTATAGGTCTTGTAATAATATTGTGCAAGGGGCTAATAACTTTATCAAAAAGTATTTAGGAAATTTTAAATACTATTCAGATTCTATAGCTAATAATAAAAAAGATGGAAGTATATCAAAGTTTTTCTCGATTACAAAAGAAGAAGAAGGGGAAAGAGTAGCTAATTTGGTAGCTAAAGACATAGAAAATGGTATGAAGCCAAGTGACATAGCAGTATTATATAGACTTAATAAACAGTCTTTTTACATAGAAAATGAATTAAAGAGTAATGGAATAGATTATCATATAGAAGCCAATAATAATTTCTTCGAGAGAAAAGAGGTTAAAGCTATAGTTTGCATGTTAAGACTATTACAAGATCCAGAAGATGATGGGGCGTATGAATATTTATACAAATTAAGATGTCATCCTTTTAGTTTTATGAGTAATAAATTATTGAGCGATATAGTTGATTTAGCTGCAAAAAAAGACATATCATTATTAGATGCTTCAATGTATGTTAGATCAGCTAAAACATATGAGAGAAAGAATTTAGATAGTTTTATGGATATATATGAGAGTTTATTATTACAAAAACAAAAAGGTAAAGATTTATTAACTATAATTAATAACATAATTAAATTATTTAGATTACAACAATACATAGAACAAAATTATGAAGGTGATGAAATAGATGAAAGATTAGAGAGTTTAGAGGCTACGAAATCATTTGTAAGAAGTAATACGCTTGAGAGTTTTCTTAGATTTGTATATACATCAGAAACTACTAAAAAGAAAATTAAGAGCAATGAAGTACAATTAATGACTATACATAAAAGTAAAGGATTAGAATTTAAAAAGACATATGTACTTGTTAATGATAATGATTTTCCAAGTAAAAAAGCTTTAGAATCTGATAATTTAGATGAAGAGGCGAGAATATTTTATGTTGGTGTTACCCGTGCTAAGGAAGACTTAGTTTTTAGTACCATAGGCAATAAGAGTTTGTTTGTAGAACAATATTTCAATTAAATTTGAAATAAATTAAATAATTAAGTTAAATTCGTGATTTTAAAGAGAATGAAATAAGTATAAGGAGAGAATAGATTATGATAAAAACAGATAAATATGAATTATACAAAGGTGATTGTTTAGAATTAATGAAAGATATACCTGATAAGAGTATAGATATGATATTATGTGATTTACCTTATGGAACAACATGGAGTAAATGGGACAGTATTATTGATTTTAAGGAATTATGGGAAGAATATAATAGAATTTGCAAAGGGGCTATAGTGTTGTTTTCATCTCAACCCTTTACTACTAAGCTAATAAATAGTAATATTAAAAACTTTAAATATACTTGGTACTGGATAAAAAATATAAAAGGAAATTACCTAAATGCAAAAAGACAACCTTTAAGACAATTAGAAGAAATAAATGTATTTAATAAACACAACTACTATCCTCAAGGCATAAAAAAGGTTAATAAAATATCTAAAAGAGGAAGTAGTGCAAAAACAACTATGCAAAATTATTCTAATGAATGGGTGCAGGAAAATGAGGGTTATCCAAGTAATATTCTTTATTTTGATTTAGATAAAGAGAAGTTACATCCAACACAAAAGCCAATAGATTTACTGCAGTATCTTATTAAGACATACACTAACGAAGGAGAATTAGTTTTAGATAATTGTATGGGTTCAGGATCAACTGGAGTGGCTTGTTTAAACACTAATAGAAAATTTATAGGAATTGAACTTGAGGATAAATATTTTGATATAGCAAAAAATAGAATAGAAAATACATATGGTGAATTGAATAAGGAAATTTCGTAAATACATATTGTTAAAATAAATTAAAGAATTAATATATATTATACATAAAGGAGAATAACAAATGAGAGCAGAAAATACATACATATTAAATTTAGAATCAGCATACATATACAAAGCACAATTAGAAGATGAAAAAATAGGATATAATACAAAGAAAAAAAAGAAAGATAAAGATGGAAAGGATAAAGGAGAGTTTTTATTTACTAAAGATGTACTATATTCAGCAACAATTCCTTATAGCTTAGAAACCATAAGAGCCAATGATAAATATCCCAATGAATGGAGAGAAGAGGATAATAAATATTACACGGATTTATTTGTTAATGTTAATTTTACAAAGCATTATAAGGTAGATGGTAAGAAAGAATTAGATGTTAAGAAGATAAGAAAACATCTTTATACAGAAGGATTTAAAATAAATGGAGTAAAATATAAAATGTTTAAGAGAGGGGGAAGTAAAGCAAGAACCGCAAGTGCTATATTTATAAAAGAGAAAATGTATAAAGATTTATATGATAGATGTTTATTAGGATTAGAATTTCCTGTAGGAGATTATTGTGATTTAACTTCTAAAAATGCTTATATATCTTTAATAATGTCTGGAATAATAGGAACAATTGATATAAAAAGAGAAGAAATTCTTATTATTGATGATGTAATGGGTAAAGAAATGAAGGTTAAAGCTTCTGTAACAGAGAGAAATGAAGATAATGAAATAGTAGTTAATCAATATGAAGATTATCCAGTACAAAACAATATGACAGATGGACAAGGTTTATTAGATGAATCTGTTTTTGAAAAAAATGAAATAATTAAGGGACATTCGGTGGCATTATTAAGAAATGACTTTACTAAGTGTGCAGCTTTTAATACTAAGTTACAACAATATTATAAAGAAAACAATATAACAAAAGTTTATGATATGTATAGAGGTTGGGTAGATAGTAAAGATATTAAATTAGTTATAACACCTTCTAGTTGTAAGTTCTTAAAGTTTGCTAATAAATTTAATTCTAAAAAAGAATGTTATTTACATTGGTGGTCACATATAGATTCAATGTTTGGTGTGGTTAAAACAGATCATATAGGAAATTATGGTTATGCTAATAGATTATCTTATCAAATGATTAACTCATTAGAATTAAACTATGATGAAGTAAAAGAAATAGCTCAGGAAGAAATTAATTATATTAAAATGTTGAAAAATAACTGTATTATGGATAGAGATACATATAGAAAATTAAACAAAAAAGAACAAGAAAGAATAACCGAATTGAAGAATGATATGACATATTTTATGCATTATATAGGTAATAATAGCTTAGAGTTATCTTCTGGAGAAATGATAGGTGACTTATTGTCAGTAAATAGTGATTATAGATTTACAAAACAATTCAAAGATTATAAAAAAGAACAAATTAAGAACTATATAAATGATATTAGAACTGGTAAAGTAAGAATAACTAATTCATTATATTCAATATTATTTTCATGCCCATATACTATGTTAAAACAAACCACACAAGAAGAAATGGTTACAGAGAGTATAAGTCATGGGTGGGAAGTATATTGCCCTAGATTCGATAATAATAAAGAGTTATGCATGATAAGAAATCCACAAATAAACAGTGGGAATATAGCTCATGTTACTAATACATATCATGATGAATATAAATGGTTTAATTTAAGCGACTTTGTAGTCGTACTTAATACATATGATGTAGATGTAATGAATAGGCTTCAAGGATGTGATTTTGATATAGATAGTGCTTTGTTAATAGAACAACCTACAATAGTCTCTAAGGCTAAGGAGTGCATGGATAAGTATTATACACCTATTAATGCTATAAAAGGTAAGACAGATTTAAAAAGAGATACACTTGAAGAATTAGCAGAATTAGATAATTACTTAGGACAATCAACAAGAACAATAGGACAAATAGTAAATAAAAGTGCTATATGTAACGCTTATATGTGGCATTATATAGCTAATAATGGCGATAAGGATCTCATACAAAAGCTATATGATGCAAGTTCAATGTTATCTTCATTCTCACAAATAGCTATTGATATGGCTAAAAAAAGCTTTATGGATAACAATGGTAAGAGAATGTCATTATTAATGGAAATGCAAAAAATAAATAAATGGAGAGTTAATAATAAGAATATATTAGATTTTGATAAAGAAACATTAAAAGATGAAGATGGAAAAGAAAAAATAATTAAGAAAATGATAGTGCCTAAATTCTTTGGAGAAATAGCGGATAATAAGTTTAGAACATTAAAACATTTAGATTGTGGAATGGATTATTTACAAGATGTTATTGATAATGAACTAGGTCAAGCCTTATGGGTAAAAAACATAGAAATAAAAGATTTATTACAATCTGTAAAGAATTTAGAAGGAGGACAATCAAGAGAAAGACAATGCCAAAATATATTAGAGATTATAGTTAAGTGTAATAGAACGGTTAATTGGTGTAAAACATTATCTTGTAAAGAAAAATATGGGGAAAAGGCTAGATATACGATTAGTAGAAATGCTAAAAAGAAAGCTATAAAAGAATTACAAACTATGAATATTAATAATAAAACTATAATGTTGATATTAAAAAAAGCTTTTGGTTTAAAGGAAGAAAATACAGATAAGAAATTTTCAGATATGACATCTTTAGTATTAACATTATTATATAACACTAATCCAAAATATGTTTTAAATTGTTTTAAAAACAATAACATATTAGACGATAAGATATTGATTGAAGATAAAGATGGTGAAGAAATAATATTTGGGAATACATATAAAATAATTAAAAAAAGTGAAAAACAAAGGAAAAATGGTGATTTTTTATAAAAACGAATTTTAACACGCCTATGAAACCTAGTGATACCAACGGTTGTAGCGATTTTGTGATTTTTGACAACGTGGGGTATTATGGTAGAGTAAATAAAAGCAAGTTTTTAAAAACTCTATCGTGTGGTGAACGGAAAACTACACTCCTTTATGTATTATAACATTTTATTCTCTCTTTAGTTTGGGTAGCTTCTCTCATGCTACCCTCATTAAAGAAAAATATAAAATATAAATACATAGATAAATTAGTAATTAATAGCCGTAAGGCAAAACATATTTTAAAATAAATTAAATAATTAAGAGAGAAAAGGAGAAATGTAAAATGACAAAAGTAGAATTAATAAAAGGATTATCAGAAGAAATGAAAATATCAAAGAAGGAAGCTGAAGCTATGATAGGAAATGTAGATACTGTTATAGAATTTTTAGCTGGACAAGGATATTCTAAAACAAAAGTTGGTAAGTTTTTAACTTGCGAAAAGGTGCATAAAGAAGAGAAAAAAGGTGTGTGTAATGGGAAAGAATTTACAGTAAAACCTCATGACGAATTAGTTATTAAAAGAACCCCTACTCTTAAAAACATTTAATGGCGAATATCAAGCCATTTAAGTTTGCAACAGGTACAATTATAAGATCAAATAATAAAGAAATTAAAATATTAGAATGTATGAGAATAAAAAATAATGGTAAACAAAATTATTCTCAAAAAGCTTATAAATATAAATGTTCTAAATGTAATTATATTGGTTTTATTAATGAAAAAGATATAATAAAAGGTGAAAATTGTCCTGTTTGCAGTGGTCATAAGGTTGTAAAAGGTATAAATGATCTTATGACCACAGATTTTTGGTTGGCTAAGTATGTAAAAGATGTACATGTATTAGAAAAATATAGTAGAGGTTCTAATAAAAAGATAGACTTAATTTGCCCTCTTTGTGGCTATATCGATAAAAATAAAGTTATTAATAGGGTAATAAAAGCAGAAAAATATACATGTCCGAAATGTTCAGACGGGAAATCATATCCTGAAAAATTTGTATTAAATGTTTTAGAACAACTAAACTTAGTTTTTGAAACTGAATATTCGCCGAAATGGATTAAACCAAAGAGATATGACTTTTATATTGAAGATTTAAATATGATAATAGAAACCCACGGTGAACAACATTATAATGGTCACTTTGAAAGTGTAGGTGGTAGAACTCTTGAAGAAGAACAAGCTAATGATAAGTATAAGAGAGAAATAGCTTTAGCCAATGGTATAAAACATTATATTGAATTAGATTGTAGAGAATCAAATATGGACTGGATTAAAAATTCTATATTAAGTTCTAAACTAGCTAAAATTTTTGACTTATCAAGAATTGACTGGAATAAATGTGCAGAGTTCGCTAATAAAAATATTATTAAAGAGGCATGTAATTATTGGAATGAAGGAATCAAGTCTACAACTAAAATATCTGAAATAATAGGTGTTAGCAGACAAACCATAAGAAAATATCTATGTATTGGTAAAGAATTAAAATGGTGTGATTATAATGTAGAAATATCTAATTATTATAAAAATAAAAAAGTTTCAGAAGAAACTAAAAGTAGATGTAGTAAAAAAATTATATGTCTTAATAATAATAAAATATTTGATTCAGCTTCAGAATGTTCGAAACAAAGTGAAGAAATATTTGGTGTTAAATTAACAACATCAAGTATTGGTAGAGTTTGTAGAAATGAAAGAAAACAATATAAAGGTTTGATATTTAAGTATTTATAATAAAAAGAACAGCAACACTTAAAAATATCTAATACATATTAAGTTAGGGTAGCTTAATGTTATCCTAACTAATTTAGTTAAATCAACAGTTTTATTTAAAAATAAATGATATAAAAGAGGGATTATTTGTGAATAAAAGACAAATAAAAAAGTTAATGAAAAGAAATCAGATTAAATTTAATAAAATAAAACTAAATAAAGATGATGTTTTGGTAATAGATTTTGGAAAAGACTATTTTAGTGATTCGTGTATGCAAAAAATATGCAGTTGGATTCATGATAGTATATTCCCAAAGAACAAAATGTTACCTTTACATGGAGGAATGTCTATAGGTGTAATAGAAAGAGGTGAATTAAATGGCGGTAAGAACTAACTCTATTAAATTTTCCAAAGCTTCTATATCTCAAAATGAAGAGGGAGAATTTATTATAGAAGAAACTAAGAAAGATGAAATTATAGTAACCAACTTTACCAATGCATTATTAGAATTTGCTGGAGTAGATGGTTTAGAAATATCTATTGGTAAAAAATCTGAAACTGTTTCAGAGGAATAATATATATAAAGGATTAGACTTATAATATATAAGCTGATACCAAAGGGAAAGTTAGATTTTTTTGTATTATAATGGTTGCAATTATTATAATATTAGTATATACTATTATTAGTAGGGTGAATCGGGTTCGAATCATGCCGAAATTCTGTATAGATTTTTATATCTATATATAGGTTAGAATAACGCCTATATCCCAAGTGGGGGACATAAAATATACCATGAAGCGGTTTCTTTATAGCCATATATAAAGTGTTATTCTAGGTGGGTATGGACACCTAATTAAAAACCCATGCCATGCTGGTTTACCTCATCCATGATAAAAATGAGGAGATAAGTTGGAGTTTCAAAACACTTCTCGGCATAAAAAGTGTTTTAGTAATTGAGTTTTAATACTTTCTCGTCAGAAAAAAGTATTAAAAGTTGACCATAGTAGAAGGGTATCGAAAGAGTAAAACCAGCTACAATTTTAGTGAATATATTAGCTAAGGATAGAAATGGCTTCTATCACGCTACTTTTTAAGTAGTTGTCAGAGATGTAGGATACGCCGCCCTACTAGCTAATATAAATATTCTAAATAAAACTTAGGGATTATTTAGATGTTATTATCAATGAAACTTATGAGAAGCAGAATTGTAAGCGGTGATATCATTTAGGTTTATAATTTGATCCTATCATGCTTAGTCTATCGAAGAATCTTTTAAAAACTAATCTTTGGAACAGATAGATGAAAAATATAAAAAAATTATCGGTATCAATTCATGAAGGATGTTATCCATTGAGTAGACTCGATAAGATAAGCTGTGCCTTTGTGAGTGGATTCGAACCTTTTTGGTTATGGTGAATGTCCGTCAAGCATTAAAAAACCATTGATTCAATGATAAAGATTGGTGTCCAGCCACCAAAGTTAATGAAGGGTTGAACGATAAAATTTTAAACCGAAAGGGTTATCAAAGAGATTTTACTTAATGATAAGTCTCTTTAAATATAGTGATATGTTATATATCAAGGTGGACTAGCACACCTTCCCCAGGACAGTTTAACTGTATCCGAAGCTCATCTAGGGGACATTAAAAAATATTAGA
>Ga0129316_1000536_pt1 | contig 20493 bp, 21 predicted proteins | sample Cm1ome_2_FD_94429 | JGI IMG/M metagenome (GOLD analysis project Ga0129316, IMG submission 94429) | Eastern black-and-white colobus group fecal microbial communities from Wisconsin, USA - Cm1022B metagenome | ecosystem: Host-associated > Mammals > Digestive system > Large intestine > Fecal...
AGGATTCTCAAGGGGGGCGGCTCTGGTGCGGGAGCAGACAGCGGTCAGCGCCCCCTTGAGCCGCATTCTTGCGGAGCTTCTTGGCGGGACAAGAAGCTCCCCGCCGGAGGCACCCAGCCGATGGGCGGACGGGACTATCGTCCAAATTGAGATAGTAGGGGCGGCAAATTTTGCCGCCCCGCTTTTGCGCTTACAGTGCGATCATTTCCGCCCCAAGGGCTTCGGCGTCCTCCCGGCTGTGGGTCACCAGCAGCAGGGTGCCGGAGAAACGGCGGTCGATTTCCCGGATGGCCCGGGACTTGTTTTCTTCGTCCAGCCCCGTAAAGGGTTCATCCAAAACCAGAAGCTCAGCGTCTGCCAGCAATGCCCGGGCCAGAGCGGCCCGGCGCTGCTGGCCGCCGGAGAGCCGGGCTGCGGGGGTTTCCAGACAGTCCGTCAGGGAAAGAGCCTCCAGCATTTCCCGGATTGTTTCCGCCGGAAATCGCCGGCCAAGGATAAAGCGCAGATTGCCGGGGATGGTCAGCTCGGGGATCAGGCGGTTTTCCTGAAATACGGCGCTCATTTTCGCCGGAACGCCGGTCATGTCGCCGCTGTCCGGCTTTTCCAGTCCCAGAATCAGCCGCACAAGGGTGGTTTTCCCGATGCCGGAGGGGCCCATGAGGGCATAGCGTTTTCCCGGTTGAAAATCGGCGCAAAAGGAAGACAGCACCTTTTTTTCGCCGTAGGTCTTGCACAGGTTCCGAATTTCCATGTCAGCCCTCCTTTGTGACGGCAAGGGTCAGCATCGCGTCCAGCAGTTTCAGAAAGAGCCTTTCAAACAGCAGACTCACGGCCACCAGCAGGGCTGTCCAGGCGAAAAGGTCGCTGATTTCCAGATAGACCTTGGCGTCATACAGCATGCCGCCTACGGAGCGGCCGGTAACGCCGATGACCTCCGCGGCCACGCCCGCTTTCCAGCACAGGCCCAGAGCCACATGGCTGGCGGAGCGCAGATAGGGGTGCAGCGCCGGAAAGTAGATGCACCGCAGCTGCCGGGCGGGGGGAACCCGGAAGACCTTTGCCATTTCCAGCAACTGCCGATCCGCCGACCGGATGCCCTGCAGGGCGTTGGCGTAGAGCACGGGCAGCACCATGAGAAAGGAAATGAAGACGCTCAGCCGCCGGCTGGACAGCCACAGCAGGGCGATGACAATAAAGGAGGCCACGGGCACCGTCTGAATGGCCAGAATATAGGGCCGCAGCAGAGTCTCCGCCAGAGGAAACCGGGCGGAGAGGGCCGCGAGGACGAGTGCCGTCAGAAATGCCAGCAAAAAACCAAGGCTGATGCGGCTGAAGGTAAAGCCCAGAGCCTGCCAGGCGGTCTTCTCCCCCAGCAGTTCCAGCAGCCGTTTTGCCGCCTGAATGGGGCCCACCAGCAGCAGCCGGTTGCCGATCAGCACCGCGGCCAGCTGCCAGACACAAAGGGCCAAAAGGGCAGCAAAAAGCTTTGCTGCCCTTCCGGTTGGATTAAATTTCGGTTTACGCGCCATAATAGAAGTCGTCGCCGGGCAGCGCGCCGCCCACGGCGGCGGGATTCTGCTGGAAGAGTACGTTCAGACAGCCGCCCAGAGCGTCCCTCATGTCAGCGCCCGTGATGCAGACGATGTTGCACTTGGGGATGGCCTTTTTGGCGATAGGCTCCTTGACGATCTCATACTGGCCGCAGGCGGCAGCGGCATCGTCCACATTTTCGTTGACCCATGCGGCGCTTTCGGCGAAGTCCGACAGGAATTTCTCAACGGCCTCAGGATTCTCTTCCGCGAATTCGCTGCGGACCAGAATGCAGGCGGTGGTGCACAGACTGCCGGTGCCCAGATTCTCCCATTCCTCAGAGATGGACAGGGCGACCCGGAAGCCCTCGCCCAGCTGCTGGGCCGCGGCGGTCACATAGGGCTGGGGCAGCATGGCCAGACCCTTGCCCTCGGCGTTCAGGGTGGCGACGACTTCGGCAGGCTCGCTCTTCCACTCGATGGTCAGGTCCTTGTCGGGGTCAAGGCCGTTCTGGGTCAGCACATAGCGCAGGAAATACTCAGGGGCAGAGCCTTTGCCCGTGGCGTACAGGGTCCGGCCCTTCAGGTCCTCCACGGACCGGACGGTTTCACCGTTCAGCTCGCCGATATACAGTACGCCCAGCACGTTGACGGCCAGAGCCTTTACGCCGCCCTGGGTCTTGTTGTACAGGACGGAGGCCAGATTGGCGGGGACGGAGACGATGTCCAGCTCGCCCTGGAGCAGCAGGGGGGTCAACTCGTCGGCGGCGCCCCTGACGGTGTAGGTGTAGCCGGAGCTTTCGGTTTCATCGGCAGTCCGGAACAGCTTGACCATGCCGATGCCCGTAGGGCCGGTCATGGCGCCCAGACGGACGGTCACGGGCGCTTTCGTGGGGGCGGCAGTGGTCTCAGCGGTGGTTTCTACGGCGGTTTCGGCAGTTGTCTCCGGTGCCGCGGTGGTTTCCGGCGCGGCATTGCCGCAGCCCGCCAGCAGACCAAGGGTCAGCGCCAGCAGGCAGAGAATGGCAGTGAGGTTTTTCATTGGTTCTCCTTCTTTCATGGGAGGGGGGAACAAATTGGGGTTTGTCGTACCCCTTGGCTCTCCCTATGGGAGAGCTGTCACGGCGGAAACGCCGTGACTGAGAGGGTTGCGATGCCGAGGTATTCATACGGATTCCGTCACTGGTACCCTCTCAGTCGTGCTGCGCACGCCAGCTCCCCCAGAGGGGGAGCCAAGGGAACATTCTGGCAAATCCTGATTTGCCGTTTCCCGCGCTCCTTGACATTACCCCCCGATTGTACTATACTTACCCCATGAAATTCCGTTGCATTCGCAACGTAGGAGGCGCGGCACATGAATCAGCAGCAGAGAAATGTCCTGCATAACTGCGGCCTCTTTTCCGGCATCGAGCCTGCGCAGGTGGATGCCATGCTGGGCTGCCTCAGCGCCCGGCAGGAGCATTACAGCAAGAATACCGTGGTCTGGAACATCGGTGATACCCTCTATGCCTGCGCCCTGGTGCTCTCCGGGACGCTGCGGGCGGAGAGCGTCAATGCCTCGGGGGAGCATCTGCTCATGGCCAATCACCGGGCCGGGGCGCTGGTTGGGGATGTGCTCATGGCTACGCCGGGCAGCAAAAGCCCTGTGTATGTGGTGGCGTCGGAGGATTCCGAGCTGCTGTTTCTGCCTTTCCACCGGATCATGAACGGCTGCGCGGAGTGCTGCGGCTGGCACACAAAGCTGCGGGAAAATCTGGTGTCCGAAATTGCCATGAAGTTCTGGGCTCAGCGGCAGCGGACGCTGTACCTTTCCGCGAAATCCCTTCGGCAGCGCATCGCCATGCGGCTTTTTGACGAATACAAGCGCACCGGCAGCCTGACCTTCTCTCTGGGCGGCACGAGAGAGGATCTGGCGGATTTTCTGGGCGCCAACCGCAGTGCCCTGTCCCGGGAGATCGCGCGCATGAAGGAGGAGGGGATTCTGGACTATTATAAGGATACCTTCCGGATATTGTCGCTGGAGAAGCTGACAAAGGACGTAGGCTGAGGCTCCTGCTGTTTCTTTTCGGTTTAGAATAAAAGCTTAAGATATGTTTAAGAATAAGGAAAAAACACCTTTGCGGAAGGAACACGGCCTATGAAAAAGACAAGTCGGTTTGGAAAATTCCTCTACATCTCCGTAACGCTCAGCTTTTTGGTGCCTATTGTCTATCTGGTTCTGCGCATGATCTTCGGCGGCAGCGGCAGCACCAGCGAGGCGGGGTTCCACTCGGAATCGGATTATCTGCTGATGCTTATGCAGTGCGTTCTGGGCCTCGTTACCATCCATCTGCCCAGTATTCTGGAGCGAAAGTTCCGCTTCGAGCTGCCGAGCCTGCTCTACGGCTTCTATATTGTTTTCCTGTACTGTGCCATTTTTCTGGGGGAGGTCAGGAGCTTTTACTATCTGGTGCCCCAGTGGGACAGCGTCTGCCACTTCTGCAGCAGCATGATGATGGGCTTTTTCGGGCTGATGGTGGTGACCATCCTGAACCGGGACCGGCATCTGGCTGTGAGCCTGTCTCCCTTCTTTGTGTGCCTGTTTGCTTTCTGCTTCTCCGTGGCCCTTGGCGCTGTCTGGGAGATCTACGAATTTGCCGCCGACGGCCTCTTCGGCATGAACATGCAGAAATTCATGCTGGCGGACGGCACGGTGCTGGCGGGCCACGCGGCCCTGGCTGATACCATGAAGGATATTATTGTGGATGTGCTTGGCTCTCTGCTGGCGTCCACCATCGGCTATTTCTCCATCCGCAAGGGTGACGGCTGGTATATCCCCACCCTGACGGGCGAAAAGGAGAAAAGGGAATGAAACAGAGAACGCTTACGGGAATCGCGCTGGCCCTGCTGTCCATGGTACTGCTGGGCTGCTTCCATCTGCCCTGGGTGCCCCAGATCATTGCGATTCTGCTGGGCTGCGGCGCGGTCTGGGAAATTCTGGAGGCCAACGGCGTCCGGGGCAGAGGCGCGCAGGCCGCCGGACTTTTTCTGGCCGTGATTATCCCCCTGTTTTCCCTGACCGAAAACAGATGGTGGATGCTTGCCATGCTGCTTCTGGGGCTGGGCTTTTTTACATACCTGATGACCCGTATCCGCAAAACGGCCCCCGCCTGGGTGGCCGCGCCGGAGATCGTTCTGGCGCTGAGCCTGTATCGGGGTCTGGCCAGCTACGGGCAGATTCCCCACGGCGCCTTTTATCTGTGCCTGACGGGGCTGATCTGTGCCCTGACGGATATTTTTGCCTTTCTGGTGGGCAGCCGCTTCGGGCGGCACAAGCTGGCGCCAAAGGTCAGCCCCGGCAAAAGCATCGAGGGCGCGCTGGGGGGATTGGGTGCTACCGTGGTGCTGATCCTGCTGGTATTCGGAAGATTTTTTTCCAATCCCGGAGCGCTGATGCTGTATACGGTCGTTATTTCTCTTCTGGGGCAGTTCGGTGACCTGTCCATGTCCGCTGTGAAGCGGGTGGCGGGGGTCAAGGACTTCGGCAAGATTTTCCCGGGCCACGGCGGAATCCTGGACCGCTGCGACAGCCTGATGTACCCCCTGGCGGTTACCTGGCTGCTGTATTGCTTTGATCTGCTGATTTTTGCGTAAGAACCCTTGCTTTTTCCATGGCGATACCCTATAATTGAGACATCAATTCTAAAGGAGCCCATATTATGGACAATGAAGTTCTGAACAATGAAGAGGAAGAAACCGAAATCCTGACCCTTACCGACGAAAACGGTGTGGACACGGACTTTGAGTATCTGGACTGCATCCCCTATGAGGGAAAGGAATACCTGGTCCTGCTTCCCGCTGACGAGGCGGCCACGGAGGTCGTCATTCTGGAAGTGGAGCCTGTGGACGAGGAGACCGAGAATTACCTGTCCGTACAGGACGAGGACCTGCTGAACGCCGTGTACGATATCTTCAAGGAGCGCTACAAGGACGTTCTGACCTTCGAAGAGGAATAAATGAAACGGGCGCGCCGAAATCGGCGCGCCTCAGACTGCCAAGAGCATGTCATTGCGAGGCAGTGCGCACACTGCCGTGGCAATCCCCCGGATTTTCAAACATTTTGGGCCCTAAACCGTCAGTTTTTACGCCTAACCGGGGGATTCCCACACCAGTCTGAGGACTGGTTCGGAATGACATCCTTTCTTTTGGGATTTCTGACACGCTGGGGCGCCGAAATCGGCGCGCCCTTCCTGTTACAGCTTCCGCAGCGCGTCTACCAGCGCTGTTTTGGAGGCTGTTTTTTCGTCCTTGACCTTGATGACCCGGGCGGGACAGCCTGCCACTACCGTATAGGGGGCCACGTCCTCCACCACCACGGCTCCGGCGGCCACCACGGCATCGTGACCAATGCGGCAGCCCTCGATGACCACGGCGTTGGCGCCGATCAGCACGTTGTCTTCCACAATGACCGGGGTGGCGGAAGCGGGCTCGACCACGCCGGCCAGCACTGCGCCCGCGCCTACATGGCAGTGCCTGCCCACGGTGGCCCGGCCGCCCAGCACCGCGCCCATGTCGATCATGGAGCCTTCGCCCACCACGGCGCCGATGTTCAGAATGGCGCCCATCATGATTACGGCGTTCTTCTCAATGGTCACCTGCTCCCGGATGAAAGCGCCCGGTTCAATGCGGGCGGGGATGTTTTTCAGATCCAGCATGGGGATGGCGGAGTTGCGGCAGTTGTTTTCAATTTCGTAATGCTCGAATTCGTGGCTTTCCAGCACGGGAGCCACGTCCTTCCAGTCACCGAACACGATCTTGCACTTGTCCCCCGCCGGGAACTCCCGGCAATTGGGGAAGGGGACAGGCTCCTTTTCCCAGACATAGACCTTTACGGGGGTCTTCTTCTCCGCGTCGCGGATATAGGCAATGATCTCTTCTGCGTTCATCATAGGATCTTCTCCTTTGTTTTTTTCTTCATCCTACCACTTTTTCGGAAAAAGCACAAGGGGAAATTGACACCGCCCGGGAAAGGACATATAATGAAGGAAAATTCACCCCGGAGGCGATTTCTATGCAATTGATTGACGACCGCCGTGCCCTGCACCGGATCCCGGAGCTGGACAGGCAGCTTCCCCAGACCATGGAGTATCTGCGTGCGTCCCTGGAAAAACTGAACTGCAAGGTCTTTTCCCCTATGGAAAGCTCCCTGTGCGCTTTCTTCGACTTCGGCAAAAAGGAGGCCATCGCCTTCCGGGCGGACGCGGACGCTTTGCCCATCCGGGAGCGCAGCAAGGTGGACTACCGCTCGGAGCATGAGGGCTGTATGCACGCCTGCGGCCATGACGGCCACATGGCGATTCTTCTGGAGCTGGCCCGGCGTCTGAGCGAAAAGAAGGACCTGCCCCGGAATGTGCTGCTGGTTTTCCAGCCCGCGGAGGAGACCACCGGCGGCGCCAAGGACATCTGCGCCACAGGCGTGTTCCGTGCCTACAAGGTTCAGGCCATATTCGGCCTGCATCTGTGGCCCCAGCTGACCGAGGGCATGATCGCCAGCCGGAAAAACGAGATGATGGCCCGCTCCTGCGAGGTACGGGTGGATGTCTACGGAAAGACCGCCCATATCGCCAAGGCCGCCGAGGGCGTGGACGCGCTGGCCGCCGGTGTGGACTTCTACCAGCGGGTCATGAAGCTGGAAGGGGCGCTGCCCAAAAAGATCTTCCGGCTGCTGAAATTCGGCAAATTCGAAAGCGGCACCGTCTGCAATGCCCTGTCGGATCATACCCACATGGAGGGGTCTCTCCGGGCTTTTCAGGATGAGGTGTTCTACTCCATCCGGGCGGGCATCGTGTCCATTGCCAAGGACATCGAGCGGACCTATGGCTGCACCGTCAATGTCTACATGACCGAGGGCTACCCCGCCGTCATGAACCCGCCGGACCTCTACAACCGGGTCCGCCGGACCGTGGGCTTCTTCGAACTGGACGAGCCAACCATGACCGCCGAGGACTTTTCCTGGTACCAGCGTTCCCTGCCCGGCATGTTCTTCTTCCTGGGCGTGGGGGATACCTCTGCCCTCCACTCCGATACCTTCAATTTTAACGAGGAAATTCTGGTGAAAGGCGCCGATTTCTTTGAGGAATTGGCGGAGAAATTCCAATGATTCCCATCAACCGCAATTTAGACCCATTGGAGCGCAGCGGCATCCGGGTTTTTACCAATCTGGCAAAGGCAACGCCGGACTGCCGGATGCTCACCATCGGGGAGCCGGACCTGCCCACCCCGGAGCCTGTCAAGCAGGCGGCGTTCCGGTCCCTTTCCCGGGACGAGACCCACTATGCCCCCAACCAGGGCACGGCCTCTCTCCGGGCCGCCATTGCCGCGTTTGAGACGGCGCGGGGCAGGAAAACGGCCCCGGAAGAGGTGCTGGTCACCGTGGGGGCAACCCAGGCCCTTTACACGGCCCTGACCGGCATTCTGAACCCGGGAGATCAGGTTATCATTCCGACGCCCGCGTTTTCTCTCTATGCCACCATCGTCACGGCCGCCGGGGCGGAGCCGGTGTTTCTGGATGTGAGCGGGACGGACTTTCAAATTACGGAGGAGGCCCTTTCCGCCTGCCTGACGGAGAGAACCAGGGCCATTGTCCTCAATTCCCCCTGCAACCCCACCGGGGTGATCCTCCATAAAAAAAGCCTGGACGCAGTGGCCCGGGCGGTTCTCGGAAAGAATATTTATCTGATTTGCGACAACGTTTACAATCAGCTGGTCTACGCGCCCTGCGGCGACCTGACACGCCGGGAGGAGCTGCGGCCCCAGACCATTCTGTGCCAGAGCTTTTCCAAGCCCTATGCCATGACCGGCTGGCGGGTGGGCTATCTGGTGTGCCCAGAGGAACTGCTGTCCCGGCTGCTGCTGCTCAGCGCCGCGGAGATCGCCGCCGTGCCCACCTTTATTCAGGCCGCCGCCGAGACGGCCCTGACCGTGGATACGGAGCCTATGCGTCAGATTTACGAAAAACGGAGAAATTATGTCTGCCGCCGTCTGGACGCCATGGGCCTCGCCTACCCAAAGCCTGAGGGCGCGTTCTATGTCTTTGCGGATATCTCCCGCTTCGGCATTCCCTCCTGGACGTTCTGTGAGCGCATGATCCGGGAAGCGGGGCTGGCCGCCGTCCCCGGCACCTGCTTCGGCACGGAGGGCTATATCCGCCTGTCCTACTGCTACAGCGACCGGGAGCTGGAAGAGAGCCTTGACAGACTGGAAGGGTTTTTGAAAAGGCTTGGCTAGACACAGATTGGATTTTTGACAATATGCGAATTTATTTGACATTCGTGTAGTAATCGGTATAATAAGCGGTGTGAAAACCCACCGTTCTTGTCAATCAGACGGTGCACGGTAAAAGACGGTTGCCTGCCATCCCGCGAGAGCGGAATGGAGGCGTGTATATAAGGAAACTCTGACCCAATCGTCTGCGGCCGAGAGCGGATCTTTTTCATCCACTCTTCGGCATACAAAGCGGGAAATACACAAAGTATTCCACCGCTTTGTATGCCTTGATTGACTGAAAAATCTCTCGCTCTCAGCTCTTGACGATTGGGCCAGAGCTTCCTTGCTCTCGCGGGAAATAATCTCGAGGGAGGCGATACATATAACTTCGACGCTGCTGACTGTCCTTGGAGCTTTGGGCTCCATCGCCAGCATTGTGTCTCTCGTGCTGTATCTGCACGATAAAAAGAAGTAAGCCGTCTGCCCGAACAGACGGCTTACGGGTTGAGGGCTAGACCCTCGGCCAGACAGCTCATATGTATGTGGCAACCGTCGGGTTTCCACCGCGGGGAGGTGCCTGTTTGCAGCGGGCATCTCCTTGTGTTTTTATTATAGTCCGGCCTTCTGAAATTGTCAAGGCCGGGGAATAGCAAAAGAGCGGCTTGCCAAAGCAAACCGCTCTTTTGTGGTGACCCGTACGGGAATCGAACCCATGTTACCGCCGTGAAAGGGCGGTGTCTTAACCGCTTGACCAACGGGCCTGGTAGCGGCAATCTGATTCGAACAGATGACATACCGGGTATGAACCGGCTACTCTACCAACTGAGTTATGCCGCCATGTGGTCAATGCAATTCCGGCACCGCCGAAACAGCTTCTGTATTATATCCGAGGGAGGCGGATTTGTCAATACCTATTTTGAATTTTTTTGAAAAAATCTGGCAAGGATTCCCATGAGGTGAGTGCTATGCTGTTTTTTCTGGGCGGCGCCGGGTATGTGCTTCTGGAGCTGCTCTACCGGGGCCGCAGCCACTACAGCATGTTTCTGGCGGGCGGCATCTGCTTCCTGCTGCTGGGGAAATTGGAGACGGTCCGCCCGCGGCTGCCGGGCTGGGCCAGACCGCTGGCCGGGGCGGGAATCATCACCATGGTGGAGCTGGGGACGGGACTGCTGTTCAACCGGGACTATTCCGTCTGGGACTACCGGGCGGTACCCGGCAACTTCTGCGGTCAGATCTGTCCCCGGTTCACGCTGCTGTGGATCCCTCTGGCGGCCGGGGCGGGCTGGCTCTACCGGAAGCTGAAAAAATGATGTGTTTCGGACGGCGCGGAGAAAAAACTCCGCGCTTCCGGCATTTTTCCGGGATTTTTTGGAACACATGGGGCGAATGGCCCGAAGCATCAGGGGCCGAAGAAGATGCGTTTTCGGGCGGAGGACGCACAGTGGTGCAGCATGTCATATTTTATAATTTGGAAAATAAGAATTTGGCGTATTTTTATAATTTACAAATCCAGATTCTGTGATATAATAGAACAAGACTGTCCGAAGCTCTGAATTTTTTTGGTATGCGTGCCGATTCCCTATTGATTTCATTTGTGGATTATGCTATGATTTTACTAGAACAGGTTCGCAACCAAAACAAGTTGACGACTGAGGACGAGAAAAGGAGAACCCCAAGGAAACAATGAGCACAGTCAAAAAAGTCTGGAATGTCATCAGTACCGTGCTGGTGGCTCTGGTCGTGCTGCTGGCCCTGCTGCTGGTGGGCGCGCGGGTCTTCGGCCTGCGGGTGTATACGGTTCTTTCCGGCTCCATGGAGCCGACTTACCATACCGGTTCTCTGATCTACGTCAGGAAGGTGGACCCCTATACCATAGAAGAGGGCCAGCCCATTACCTTCATGCTGGACGAAAATACCGTCGCCACCCACCGGGTTGTGGGCATTGTCCCGGACGAAGAGGACCCTACCGTGATCCGCTTCCGCACCAAGGGCGACGCCAACGAGGCCGAGGACGGTTCCCTGGTCCATTATAAGAACGTCATAGGAACCCCCATTTTCTCGATTCCTTACCTTGGCTATGTAGCCAATTACATACAGCATCCCCCCGGGATGTACGTGGCCATCTCCGCCGGAGCGGTCCTGCTCCTGCTGGTGTTCCTGCCGGATCTCTTCGCGGACGACAGCTCCAAAGAGAAGGAAAAGGAACCGAAGCGGAAGAAGGCCGACCGCCCTGCCGCCCCAAGCCATGGGTCCCGTGCCTCCGGCGGCGCGTTTTCTGCCCCCAGGCAGCATCCCTGTGAGGATATGCCGGACCCCCGGCCGGAACCGGAAGCCCCGGTGGAGGCCCCCGCCGGTCAGGACGATCTCCTGGACGAAAAGCTGCGCCGCATGACCGGCGGCCTGCTGACGGACCGGGAAATGGCCTGCGTGAAGAAGCAGATCCGGGAAGGACGCTTCGACAAAGCCGCCGCCGACTCCCTCCGGGCGTTTCTCCGCCAGCGTCAGGCGGAACAGCAGGGGCGGTAAATTGACCCAAGGGCAATGCCGCAAGGCTCCCTATATATTATTTTTAGGAGGTTTTCTTGATGAAGAAAACAAGCAAGGCGCTGCTCCTGACGATTTGTGCGGTATTGCTCGTTGCCGCCTCTGTCATGGGCACCATGGCCTATCTGACCTCTACCGATAGCGTAGAAAATACCTTTACTGTTGGTAATGTCGCGATCACTTTGGACGAAACAGATACAGATAACAGCACACCGGGTGCTGAACGAGACAAGGCCAACAGCTATAAGCTGCTGCCGGGTCATGAGTACACGAAAGACCCCATCATTCATGTAGCTGCCACCAGCGAAGAGTGCTACCTGTTTGTTAAGATTGACAATCAGATTGCTGGTATTGAAAAAACAGGCTCCACCGTCGCAAGCCAGATGGCTGCGAAGGGCTGGGTCGCCGTGGATGTCCAGTCCGGCGTTTACGTGTATGTTGGCACGACTGCTGGTGCTACTGGTCCGGTCGCCGTTGCGGCGGGTACGGATGTCCCGGTTTTTGATAAGATCGTCATTGATGGCGCTGTCAACAACACCACGCTGGCAAGCTACGAAGGCAAGACCATCACGGTCAATGCCTACGCTATCCAGAAGTACGGTTTTGAGGGCAAGACTGCTGCTGAGATCTGGACTGCTGGCGGTTTCACCACTACCACCACTGGCGCGTAAACGTGCTCTGTCCGGCTTAGGCCGAATAGATATATCCCACGCGAATATCTGAGGAAAGGAGGAAGACGACATGAAGAAGAAAGGTTTGGCACTGGTGCTGGCGCTGACGCTGGTTGTCGTCGGTATTGTCTCCGGCACTCTGGCGTGGCTGACCGCAAAGACGGATTCGGTTGTTAACACCTTTACTACCAGTGATATCAAGGTAAAGCTGGTAGAGACCAAAACAGATTTCAAGATGGTCCCTGGCTATACCATTGAGAAGGACCCTATTGCTACCGTTGAGGCGAACAGCGAAAAGTGCTATCTGTTTGTTAAGCTGGAGAAGTCTGATAACCTTGATTCCTACATCAGCTATGAAATGGCTGATGGCTGGGCGGAGTTGAAGGAAGGAAGCGGCGTGTACTATCGCATTGTTAATGCCAGTAACGTAGACCAGAGTTTCTCCGTTCTGAAGGGTGACAAAGTTTCTGTTAGGGGCGAAGTTACAAAGGACATGATGACGGCGGCTGAGACAAGTAAGCCTACCATGACTTTTACGGTTTACGCTGCCCAGTACATGAAGAGCAACACTGAGAACTTCACCCCTGCGCAGGCTTGGGAGAATGTTAACCCCAGCACAACCCCGTAACCCCACCGCGTGGGGCGCGGAAACAATAATACTTATTTAAGGAGAGCAAGTACATGAAGAAGAAGATTACTGCGATTTTCCTGTGCGTAGCGCTGGTCGCTATCGCCGTAGTAGGCGCATCTCTGGCCTACTTCACTGACACCAAGAGTGCAGAAAACACGTTTACAGTTGGCAATGTGAAGATTGACCTGACTGAGCCCCAATGGGACGAGGTAGGTAGCAAAGATGCTGAGACTGTCTATGCTGGCGAGCCCCTGGCGAAGGACCCCACTGTTGAGAATGTTGGCAAGAATCCCTGCTTTGTCCGTATCAAGGTTGAGAATCTGGATCAGTTCGGTGATAAGGGCGACATTACCTACCGCACCAACTATGTAACTGGCGCATTGCATAATGGCTGGGTGCTGCACACTGACGGTTACTTCTACTGGATCGCCCCGCTGGCCGCAGATGCAAAAACCGAGGCTCTGTTTGATCAGATTGTGATGCCTACCGGCCTTGTTGGCGATGAGGAAGCTAAGCCTGTTGTAGTTACTGCTGAGGCTGTCCAGGCACAGGGCGCTAAGCCTTCCTGGAGCGCTGTTCAGACCATGACCGTTGCTGAAATCGCAGCATGGTTTACCACCTGCGGCATGTAATAATTCAATCTGCTGTTCATATGGTCTGCACCCTCGGGTGCAGACCATATGGGGCATTCTGTCTCTGCCTCCATGCTGCAAAATCAGCACAGACCTTGGCGGAGACTGAAAACCTCAGAACACATGGGAGCACCCGGTCCCTCGGATGCTGCCATATGGTCTGAGACGATCATAAACGGAATGGAATCCCCCGCCGTTGGGCAAACGGAAAAACATAATTTGAGAGGAGCTCGAACCATGAAGAAGAAACTTTTGATGCTCTCGGCTGTGGCCATCTGCATTGCCATTCTGGCGGCGGGTACTCTGGCGTTTTTTACCGCCGAGGATACGGCCCACAATGTCATCACCACGGGCGGCGTGGAGATCAAGCTCTATGAATGGGGCAATGACGAAAAGACCGAGCCTTTTGAGGATATCGAGGGGCTGCTGCCCGGCATGGAGGTCACCAAGATCGCCGAGGTGAAGAACACCGGCGGGGCGGAGGCCTGGATCCGTGTGCGCGTCACCAAGGACATTGCCCTGCAGGGAGACGGCGAGGCGGATCCGGATATGGTCTCTCTGGATCTGAACAAGGAGTTCTGGGCCCAGGGTGACGATGGGTACATCTATTATACCCGCGCGCTGAAGCCCGGCGAGACCACCGAGCCTGTTTTTACCACGGTACGGTTCGATGCCGCTATGGGCAACGAGTACCAGGACGCGAAAGCCACTGTGGATGTGCTGGCCCAGGCTGTGCAGACTGCCAACAACGGCACGTCTGCCAGAGACGCCCAGGGCTGGCCCGCGGCAAATCCTTAAGGAGGTTGCGATATGCGTAAGAAGAAGCTATTGACAGCTGTCATCAGCCTCGCACTGGTGATCTCCATGGTGCTCCCTGGTACGCTGGCCGTATCCAACGGTCAGGATTCCAGCGACACGCCTGCGGGGACCACCACGTCCGCTGCTGTCCCCGCACCGGATGCGGATAAGACCGGGGGCACGGCGGCGGATAACGGCGAAACCAAGGCGGAAGCCGGTTCCACCGGAAATCAGACCCCTGCGCAAAATGAAAATAAGACCGGAACCACCGGCGGCGAAACCGGCGAGGCGCAGTCCTCTGAGAACCCGGAGAACCCGGCGCAATCCTCTGAGAACCCGGAGAATCTCCAGAACCCGGAAAACCCGGAGAGTCCGGCGAAGTCCTCTGAGAATCCGGAGAACCCGGAGAATCCGGCGCAGACTTCTGAAAACCCGGAGAACCCGAAGAACCCGGAAAACCCCGAAAATCCCGAGAACCCCGAGCAGCAGCCCAAGGAAGAGAAGGAATGCACCTGCGGCGCGGCGGAGGGCGAAGCCCATAAGGTAGACTGCCCCCTGTACGAAGCGCCTGAATGCACCTGCGGCGCGGCGGAGGGCGAGGCCCATAAGGTAGGCTGCCCCTTGTACGTAGCGCCTGAGTGCACCTGCGGTGCGGCGGAAGGGCAGCCCCACAAAGAGGATTGCCCCCTGTATGAAGCCCCCGAGGCCGAGGACTATACCGACCTCTTCAACCGCTTTCTGGCGGCCCAGACCTACGAGGAATTCGACGCCATCTATCAGGAACTCACCGAAGAAGTCCGTACCGCCTTCGCTGCGTGGTTGACGGAGAACGGCAAGATGGAGGCCCTCCAGGCCCACTTCTCCCAGCTTTACATTGTCAATGATCCTCAGGAGGAGGAACCCGTTGCCCCGTTTACCAACGTCGGCCCACTCCTGGCCGCGCCCGCTGCCCGGCGCCGCATGCTCAGAGCCGCCAGCAACGCCGGGGACAACAGCGGCATCGTCCTGAACAAGACCGCTGCCGTTAATTCTGACGGCTCCTACACCATTACCCTGGAAGCCTACGCTACCGGCGAAACCACCACGACCGTTACCCAGCAGCCGGTGGATATCGTCCTGGTCCTGGACGTTTCGGGGTCGATGGATGATACTTTTGGACGTACCAAAGTGTATGATGATGGGACTTTAGACAAGAGTAAAACATATTACGTTGAAGGCCTTATATCATATCATCCTGTTAAGTGGTTTGATTCGGATAGTTGCTGGAAGTATAAACTGGCAGGCGTGTGGTATAGAGTTACGCCCAAAAGCTCATCTTCTGACCAATGGAATACGCAGTTCTATATCAATAATTCGACAAAGAAAATGGACGCGCTGAAATCCGCCGTCAACGGCTTTATTGATAGCGTCGCGGCCAAATCCCCTAACAGCAATATTGCCATCGTAAAGTTTGCGGGTGATAAGAAAGATATAGTTGGTAATGACACCTATCGGGATGGTCAGTATACATATAACTACTCCCAGATTGTCAAAAGATTAACGGCTGCCGGTACTGGCGCGACTGGCTTGAAAGAAGCGGTAAATGCATTGCATCCGGCGGGTGCGACCGCCGCTGACTATGGTATGCAGCACGCGCAAAGCATCATCAACGGAGTTGCCAGCGATGGGAACAAGAAAGTTGTAATTATGTTCACGGACGGCGAACCGAACCATCATAGTGGATTTGATACTTCGGTTGCGAACGCCGCCATCAGCGCCAGCAAGAGCATCAAGGACAGCGGCGCTACGGTCTATACGATCGGCGTGTTCAGCGGCGCAAACGGTGCCCCAGTTTCGCCCTTGAGTGGAGTGAGCGACACCAACAAGTACATGCATCTGGTTTCCTCAAACTACAAAAACGCCACGAGCATGAGCAGCACCGGTAGTTCGACCTATCCCGGTGGCGGCAAGAGCTATTTCCTGAGCCCGTCCAACGCGGGTGAACTGAGCGCCATTTTCCAGAGCATCAGCCAGGAAGTCGGCGGCGCGACCACAACACTGGACGGGACCGCGACAATCAAAGACATTGTCTCCCCGTATTTCACCATGCCGGAGGATGCAAAGGATGTCACCGTGAAAACGGCGGAATCCAAAGACAGCACGGGGAGTTGGAAAGACGCAGTTGATTTCACTGGAACGGTAAGTATTGACGCTGAGAGCAGCGCGGTTTCCGTTTCCGGTTTCAGCTTCAAGGACAACTGGTGCGGTAAACAGACAGATGCAAACGGCAATACCACATTCCATAACGGCAAAAAGCTGATTATCCAGTTTACGGTCAGCCGGAAAGAGGGCTTCCTTGGCGGCAACGACGTGCCCACCAACGGCACGGATTCCGGTATCTATGATAAAGACGGCAAGGAAGTCAAGAAGTTCGAAGTTCCCACTGTCAATGTGCCCATCGAAAATGTCACAGTGACGGCCGAGGACAAGAATGTCTATCTGCTGGGGACGGTAACAGCCGAAGAGATCATGTCCGGCGCGACGGCCGAGGTTGGCAATGTCAAGCTGACCCTCGGCGCAGAGAATTACGGCCTTGAGCCCTGGCAGACCGAGCACGTTACCATTTCGGTTGATTATAAGGATGCGGCCGGTAATACTGTTTCGGATATTAAAGACCTGAAAGCGGACACGAACTATACCGTCACCGTTACCGTGACACCCGATATAGTGAATCCGACAAGTACAGAGGGCGAAAAGGCGACCGAGCAAACCGACAGCGGCACAGGTAAGATCAACGTATTCATGCCCGAGCTGACCTACAAGGACAGTACTGCTTATTACGGCGAAACAGTTGCTGCTGATTTCAGCGGCAACAGGGTTTCCGAAGTCTGGAAGCATGGCGAAACCGCTTCGACGGGCGTTACCATGATCGGCGAAAAGCCCGCTTTGGACATCAGCTATGCGCCGGACAGCGCCCGGATTTATGACGGCAAGTACGGCAAGCGGGACGTTCCCGTAAAGGCAATCGTCAAGATCGGCGAGGAAGATGTGAACGAGCATACAGCATTTGCGCATCAGGACTGCACTCCCGCTTGCGGCTGGACAGCCCCCGCCGCAAAGGGCGACCCCGCGTTCCTGGTTCACATTCAGACCTGCACGCTGATGATTACCAAAGATGGTGGCGCGGCGGATGAGACCTATGTGTTTAATGTATACAAGGATGGCGTGAAGTACTCTGAAGTAACCATCTGGGGCAACGGCGTGGAGACGCTCCGCGAACTGCCCGTCGGTACTTACACCGTTGAGGAGGATGAAGGCTGGAGCTGGCGCTATACCGCCAATAACGGCAGCGCCGTCGCGTTGTCGCGGAACACTTCCTTTGGCGCAATTACCTGCGTCAATACGAAGGTGATCGATAAGTGGCTGAACGGTTTCAGTGGCATTGCCCGGAACATCATTGGGGCTGCTAAGAATTGAGAAAGGGGGGAACGCAAATGTATACAGGCAAATTTGAAGGCGAGCGCGGAAAGCCCGCCAAGTACACGGGAACCTCCCGGCGAACTTCCGGTCGGCCCACCGGCCGTCTGGCAGCCATGGCGCTGGCCACCGTTCTTCTGCTGGCCTTGACCATTGGCGGCACCGTCGCCTGGCTGACCAGTAAAACAAGCGACATCACCAATACATTCACGCCCTCCCAGGTTGCGTGCGCGGTAAACGAGATTTTCAATGAGGCTACGGGCGTAAAATCCCAGGTCAACGTGACGAATTTCGGCGATACCGACGCGTTCATCCGCGTCAGACTGGTGACTTACCGGACCAACGACAGCAAACTGCATATTGGCGGTGCCGCGGAAGTCCCGCCGTTTACCCCTGGTAATGGATGGGTGAAGTATGGCGATTATTACTACTACACAAAGCCTGTCGCACGGGGGGAAATGCCCGAAAATGCCTTGATTGAAAGTATTACCCTGAAGATGGAATATCAGGACACCGACGGCGGACATCAGGCTATGGACGTAATGGCCGAGGCCATCCAGAGCCAGCCTGAAGCCGCCGTCAGGGAAGCCTGGGGCGCGGGTTTCAGCATCAACCAGGACGGTACGCTTGTCGTACCCACAACATAAGGGGGTGGGAATATGAAAAAAACCTGCAAAGCCGTATTCTCTCTGGCCCTGGCGCTGGTCCTGGTCATGAGCCTGACCGTTACCGCCTTCGCCCAGCCCACCGCCGCCGCGGACATTGTCTACCGGGGCAAGGATAGGCTGCTCATTACCCCCAAGGCGGGAGGCCACACCGGCACGGACCTGTTCGGTAGCTTCAAGGGCGTTATGCCCGGCGACACGCTGACCGAGACCGTCACCATCCGCAATGAGAGCACCACAGCCAATACGAATTATGTTAAGCTCTACATTGTGGCTGTCCCCCACGGCCAGGCCAATGCCCCCGTGGATGCCCACATCACCGATACGGACGCCATGAACGCGTTCCTGTCCAACTTCACCATGACCGTGGCCCAGGGCACAAAGCAGATCTTCAGCGGCAAGCCCAACGCCGTTGGCTCCTTCGGCGGCACGGGCTGTCTGCTGGGCACCTTCCGCAAGGGCCAGAGCACCACTCTGACCGTCACATTGTCCCTGGACATCCAGGCGGACAACACCGTCGCCAACGGCGAGGGGGAAGTGGACTGGAAGTTCATCGCCGAGGAGTACACCGGCAGCACCAAGCCCCCCATGGTGACCCCCGGCAAGCTGATCCAGACCGGTCAGCTGAATTGGCCCGTCTGGTTTCTCAGCGGCCTGGACATCGTCCTGGTAATTCTCGGCGGGACGATGACGCTGAGAAAGAAGAAAGAGAATGCCTAAAAAGGGCATTGCCATCGCAGCTTTGGGAGCAGTGCTGATTCTGTCAGCACTGCTCCTTTTCCTGCACAACCGTCAGGAGGATATCCGCGCCGGACAGGAAGCCGAGAGCCTGGTCCAGCGCGTGGAGGCAGAGATCCGGGAAAAGGCCCAGACCGTCCCCCCGGCGGAGACCACCGGCGAGACCCAGCCGGAGGAAGAGGTTATAGAAACCGAACCCCCGGAGATGCCCGTCACCGTCCTTAATGGATATGGCTACATTGGCTATCTGGAGATCCCCGCCCAGTGGCTGAAGCTTGCGGTCATGTCGGAGTGGGACTACAACCGTCTCCGGCTCTCCCCCTGCCGCCAGTGCGGGACTACCTATGGGGACGACCTGGTCATCGCCGCCCACAACTACGACAGCCATTTCGGCCGCCTGAAAAACCTGAACCCCGGGGATCGCGTCACCTTCACGGACATGGACGGCGTGGTGAACACCTATTCCGTCACCGAGATCGACACCGTGTCCCCGGAGTCCGTAGACGCCGTCCTGCACAGCGGCCACGACCTGGTTCTCTACACCTGCACCCCAGGCGGCCGGACCAGAGTTACCATCTTCTGCGACAGGGCAGAGCCGGCGGGGGAAGAAACGGCAGAACCGTAGTGTGAAACCAGTTCTCTGTGGGACGGCAAACCACTGTAATCTTCTTTGTAGGGGCCGATGCCCACATCGGCCCGCCTGTGCGTCAATAGATTGGCGCGTTTGATTTTACCGATAAAAAACCTTCGGGTCCCGGGGCGATGTGGGCATCGCCCCCTACGCCCGCCGTGCTGTCTGCTTTCCCAAAATCCGGCCTGCGGGCCTCTTCCCGCAGGAAAAGGCGCGAACGCAAAAAAAGGATTGCATTTCCGAAAGTCTTATGTTATAATACCAAGTGTGCCCGGTCAAAATATTGGGATGTCGCCAAGCGGTAAGGCACCAGACTTTGACTCTGGCATTCGTCGGTTCAAATCCGGCCATCCCAGCCAACATGATCCGCTAGCTCAGTTGGCAGAGCAACTGCCTTTTAAGCAGTGGGTCCGGGGTTCGAATCCCCGGCGGGTCACCATGAAAATTCCCGAAAGCGTTTGCTTTCGGGAATTTTTTTGACAATACTGCAAATAAAGCAAAAATGAGCTTGCGGCAGTAGGTGCAACGAATAACCTCCGTGGCCTTGCTGACAACAAGCTCATCTCTAAGGCGCATTGTAGCATAGAGGGAAACAAATGTCAATGGCTTGAAATATGCAACAAGAAAAACGCACACATTGGAAACTTGAATTTTCGTAGGGGCCGATGCCCACATCGGCCCGGGAGCCGACGGTACAGGCGTGTCCGTTTTTCCAGACTGTTCCGGCGTTGTACCCCACGGGGCGATGTAGGCATCGCCCCCTACGAGAAATATGCGGAATATGGGTTCTTGTTCGCAAAAGGCATCCGTAATCATTTTCTGTCGAGAAAAATGTGCGGATTCTCCGCTCCTTGAAGCGGGAAATCAGACGAAGTACCCCACTCGGTTCTGCAAGCAGAGTAACAGTTTTGAACGGTAATGTCAAGAATAATGTGAAAATCACAACGATTACA
>Ga0129316_1000537_pt1 | contig 20465 bp, 20 predicted proteins | sample Cm1ome_2_FD_94429 | JGI IMG/M metagenome (GOLD analysis project Ga0129316, IMG submission 94429) | Eastern black-and-white colobus group fecal microbial communities from Wisconsin, USA - Cm1022B metagenome | ecosystem: Host-associated > Mammals > Digestive system > Large intestine > Fecal...
CGAAAAACTCAAAATGAGCCTATAAATGTGAATCGTGCAGGATAATTCTTTATCTTTGCGAAATCGAATCACATAGGTATGTCAATACGAGACTTCGGACAACAAGCTATCGTGTCTTGATAAGAAATGCTAAAGAGTATAAGATATGAATTCAGATAATAAAACTAAACTGCTGCAACTACTCCAGCAGTACAAAGAATTGGAAATATCTAATCAGATAGATTACGGCAAATTCTATCTTTACTCGATTATTACCCATTCCACTGCTATCGAAGGCAGCACAGTGACAGAAGTTGAGGCCCAGCTTTTGTTTGACGAGGGCATTACCGCAAAGGGTAAACCTATGGTTGAACAGTTGATGAACCTCGACTTAAAAAACGCTTATGAATACGGAATAGAGTGGATAAAGCGTCACGAAGACATCACTGTGGATTCTCTAATTGTGCTTGCTTCCAAAGTTATGGCAAGAACAGGCTCGGAATACAATTCCTTAGGTGGCTCTTTCGATGCTTCAAAAGGAGAACTGCGAAAACTTAATGTTACAGCAGGAGCAGGAGGTCGATCTTATCTAAACTGGATGAAAGTGCCTCAGAAATTGGAAGCATTCTGCAATGAACTTAATGCCAGACGTAAAGCGCTTGACTCCAGTAATATTGCAGCGGTTTATGAATTAAGCTTCTGGGCTCATTATGAACTCGTAACCATTCATCCTTGGGCTGATGGCAACGGCAGAACTTGTCGCTTGCTGATGAACCTTTTGCAAATGGAATATGATGTGCTGCCGACAAAGGTTCTAAAGGAAGATAAAGGTGAATATATTCAGGCTTTAATTGACACAAGAGAGCAAGAAAATATACAAATCTTTGTTGATTGTATGACGGCGCTGCACTGCGCTCACTTGAGGCATGACATCGAACAATATGAGAGATCAGTGGAAGTGGCCGATAAAAGTGATATAACTAAGAAAATGGTCGATAAACGGTCGATAAAGCCATCTCTTGCAGAGAAATTGGCCGATATTTTATTATTTATGGCCGATAAAAGTGAAGTCAAGACAGAATCTATTGTCAATGCTTTCGGATTCACCGAAACAACGGCCAAGCGGTATCTGCGCCAATTGACAGAATTCGGATATCTGGAGGCTCACGGAGGTAACAAAAACAGAACCTATAAAATCAAAAATATAGGTTCAAAATGAACCTATAAATTCTCTCAGCCTGCAGGAATTGGCGATTGTAAAAACCATCGAAGCCAACGACACCATCACACTCGACCAGATTGCTGTCGTATTAGGCAAATCCAGAAGCACGGTCAAAAGAATCGTGAATTCTTTAAAAGAGAAAGGACTTCTTGACCGTGAGGGGGGGGGCGCGAAAGACCGGACGATGGATTCAGAAAACTCTTTAATAGTCACATTATCCAGCTCCATCAATGCTCTACAACGTTCTACTAAGGGCATGATCTCAAGGTGTACGAAACTTCTGTACACCTTCAGTCGGCGCCCCTAGCAGAAGTGCTTCTACGCCACTCAGACTCAAAAGGTGTTTTTCGGCTTCGGGCTTCCGCCAATGTCCGGTGGATCGTGGCTTTAGCCGTATGGAAGAGAAAAAGCCACCGGAGTAATCCGGTGGCCGTACCTGACGCCCGTGTGAGGTTTACCAAACAATCACGCAAATATAGCGTCAAGGTCTCTCGATATATTCTGAAGTCCGTTACGGATACGATCCTCCTGGGCCTTCCTCGGTTTTGTTCCGTGAGCATAAGCCCAAAGCTGCTTTTGCGAAATACCCGTAACCTTTTCAAGAGTCGCGAGCGAAAACCAGCCTTTGCTGAGATAAAATTCCATAAGGCTCAACGCGTCAACAGTGTAAGTAATAGTGAATTCATCATCCAAGAACTCCGGATATTTGAAACCTTCCTCTTTAGCCGTAGCCTTATAGATTTCCATCTGCTGAAGCATATCAGCCTTGGCCTCTTCAATGGTATCTCCCATTCCGGAGAAAATTTCGTTCTTGCAATAGACAGAGTATGTTCCGTCCGATGCCCTCTCAATGATTGCTGAAATCTGTTTCATCTGTTTCTGTGTTTTTTGTGTGGGCTTTATTTAAGCCCCATCTCCTTGCTAATCTTGTTTACAATACCCGTCCCCATTTCTTTGGATCCGTGGTAAGGAACAGGGTAAGTTCTGGATCCTTTCTTGTAGATTACGTGGCTGCCTGTTTTCCTCAAGTATGTCCAGCCGTTCCGCTCTACCAATCTATGAAATTCATCTGACTTCATATTGCGTGTTGTTTGGTACCGCAAAGATAGCAATATTTCCATCATCTGCAAAATTATTTAATAGACTTTTTGCTATTATTTTCATTTTGTGCCGGCGGTTAAAATACGACTGCAGGGCGATGGCCACGTTCGCTCGCGACAAAGTTCGCCTTCAAACGGAAAAATATCTGGATATATTTACAGACTCGCGGACTTCCGCCAATTCACTTTGGCAGGGAGGACAGTGTAGAGCGCACTCTGTTAAGGGTGGCTTGCCAAAGTGAGACTTTTTACGCTTCACTTTGGCAGGGAGGTGCCATTCTACACACTTCTGGGGCACAGTCGCTGCCAAAATGAATTTGACGAGCTAATCTCAATGGCTTCCCGTCCGGTGAGAAGAGGCTTTGGCCGGATGGAAAAGAATTTATTTCCCCAGGTCGGGTGTTTTTCGGGGTTGCTTCGTCTTTAAAGAAGAACTGAAACAAATAACAAAAAATACTACATTCATGAACACAAAAACACCCATTCACAGCCAGGAGCGCTATGAAGCTCCGGATCTCACACTTCTTTCCATCGAGACGGAAGGCATCATTTGCCAGAGTAGTGGCAGCATTTATGACAGAACGACTGGTCTTCGAGACATCTCCGGAGATGACGTTACAGACCTTTCTGATAGTTGGACCTGGTAAAAGCGAGCGATATGAAAACCATTTTAAAAACTACATCACTTTTAGTCGCTACCGCACTGGGGCTCGTAGCGTGTAATCACGAAAGCCTTACGCCGGAAGGCGAAGGCACAATTGGCAGATCAGACATCGTGCGTTTCGGGGCGCAGGCCCAGCTCGAGTCCGGCACGAAGGCTACTCTTACCACTGAAGATGAAGCTATGTTCAAATCGGCGTAGGAAGGTAGCGACAGGATTGGCATAGAATACAGGAGCGAAAAAGGTTCGGGAACGGTAGAGGCTCTATGGAAAGGTAGTGCCTTCGAAACGCAGATCGCCGGAGAGGAAGGTAATTGGTCATATTCAGCGGTTTATCCGGCGCCATCCGTCGAGACGCACTCTACCCCATTCGGCACTAACCGTTACCAGAAAGGCAATTCTTATAATAGTCAATACGACCTTATGAAGGGAAGTGCTACGGCCGATGGCGCCGCCCCGGGGAAGACTTCTGATGGAAAGGACATCGTATTTAATATGGATAGACAGGCCGGTATCGTTTATTTCCATCTTAAGACGACGGCGCCTGAAGTAAAAGACGAAAAAGTAATATCGGCGACTCTATCCGTCGAGGACGGATTCATAGCCTGCGACGAAGTAAAGGTCAACAATTACGCCGATGGGTATGACACTCCCGCTGCCAAGTACAACTGGATTAACATTTTCTTCGAGGAAGGTACTGCACCGACAGTTGAGGATTTCAAGATGTGGTTCAATGTACTCCCGACCTCGTTCTCGAGGATGACGCTTCACGTGGAGACGGAGAACCACATCCTGGATATGAGATATGACAAGAAAGGAGAGTTCGCGGCGGGCAGATTATACAAGACCGTAAAAGAAGTGCCTGCCGGAAAGTGGGGCCAGAAAATCATCATAAATGGGCGCACCCTGATTATGAACGATGGTAAAGAAGACGTAAGTAAATATTACTACGAAAACATCATCTTCGAAAATGGAAAAGAAGTACCTTTCTCCGGGATAAAAGCTTCCGAAATGAACCGCGACTTCTTCGAATTCAAAGACGGAAAGGCTTATTTTGCCGGCATAAGCGCCACTTACAAAGTGCAGTACTTCCCTGCATATAACTACGTGTGGCTGTCTAATAGCGAATTGACCTTCCCTGACTGCATCTACATCCTGGGAAGCGGCAAATGGTCTGCTCCTGTTTACGATGACGACCACACTCCGCTTTGGGGAGACGTAGCCTATAATCGTGAAGCCCCTTATTTCGTAGTGGCTCCGAAGATAGCGGAGAATACCTACAAGGCTACGATGAGTATGTCTACATCGACCAAAGGCTGGCGAGTTCTTCTCGAGTTCTATAGCGACTTGAACTGGGGAAAGAATGACGTCAAGCCAGTGAAAATCACCGGCAGCGCAGCGTCACGATTCACCCTTATCGAAGAAAAAGGGCAGATCTGTTTCTGCGGCGTGGATGAGAAAGAAGATCCGTTCGTAAAAGGCAATTATCAACTCATCATCACTTCGACGGATGGCATCTCGATAGATGTCACTAAAATCGACTAAAAAAAGGAGCGCTGCGGCGCTCTTTATTTTTACCTATACAACTTTTTTCAAAAAATTCTTATATTCGCAGAATCAACACTAATATAATTTTTTATGAAACACACAATCAAACTAATCACCGCACTGAGCGCAATCCTGCTTGGTGTCCTACTTGTCGTGCCATCGTGTAAGAAAGACAATTCCACTTCCGCTCCTGCCTATCAGAAAGACTGGGTAATTACGACAGATGGCACGAAAGTCTGCTACGCATTCAGAGAGGATGGTGTTATTCTATTTGGTCCACAGATCGACGAAGCCACCCTCAAGATGCTGCAAGGAATCCCTGCAACGGACAAGACCTCACAGGAAGACAAAGACTTCCTAATGAGCCTTAAAGCAGGCGATTATGTCTGTGCCACAGGTACTTACGTAGCTTTACCGAATAGTAACGACACAGAAGGCGCTCTTGTCTGCATAGTTATGAAACAGACTATTCAAATGAAATACAAGATGATGTCCGACACCGCCATAGAGTTTACCTTAGTGGGAGATGAGGAGAGTGACAAGAATATGACAGCTGTGGGAGTCGCACAAGACATTAACATAAAAGTCGTTACAGACGGCCTTGCTAATATCATATTCTAATAATAGTATTACACCATAAAAACCCGGGGGTCATTCAAGACTTCCGGGTTTCTTTTATTATATCGCGCACTACCCCATCATCATCAAGATGACAAGCTGGGCAGAGATGACTCTTAGGAAGATTCCGGCAGGATAAACCGTAGCGTAAGATACTGAAGGCTCATCGTCCTCGACGGTGCTGAGCGCGTAATTAAGCGCGATAGGATTGGCCATAGCACCGCAAATCATTCCTATGTTAGATGCGTAGGAAACACCGCAGAATTTAGTGGAGATGATGCCGATTAGAAGCACCGGAACCATCGCAAACAGTACGCCGACCACTATCCAGAGCAAGCCCTCCGGCTGAAAGACGGTCTCAAAAAAGCCCGGACCCGCACTCAAGCCCAGACCGGCCAAGTAGATCGTGAGTCCCAGTTGGCGAAGCATCATATTGGCACTCATAGTGGTATATGTAGCGACGTGGAATCGCGAGCCGAACGCTCCCATCAAGATACCGATGATGATAGGGCCGCCCGCAAGACCCAGCTTGACAGGCACGCTCATTCCCGGGATGGAAAGCGGAATGGCACCGACGACAAGGCCGATGATAACGCCCACGAAAATCGCGAAAAGGTTAGGATTGCGAAGCTCTTTCTCCTGATTGCCAAGCACTGCCGCCACGCTGTCGATAGCCTTTTCCTGCCCCACGATGGTGAGCTTGTCACCTGTCTGAAGACGAAGGTTGCTCGACGGCAAGATGTCGATACCGGCGCGATTCACACGAGTAATGTTGATACTGTAGGCGTTACGAAGATGCAAATCGCCCAGCTTGGCCCCGTTAATCTTCGATTTGGTCACCAAGACATGACGGGACACGAGTGAGCCGTCAATGTGGTTCCAGTCAATGTCCTTCTTATTCCAGTCTTTCTTAACCTTCTCTCCGAAAAGTTTTTCCACCTGGTCAACCTCACTTTCCTTAGACATCACCAACACGTGCTCGCCCTTTTCCAAGACTGTGTCTCCGTTAGGAATAATGACTATGCCCTCGTTAGCGTCGTCTTCATTAGCTCCGGTAAATTTCCACACCCTGGACACCACCAGATGGGGATAAACCCCTCGCATTATGGTCTTTATGTTCTTTCCGCAAATCGCCGGATTAGTCACGCGCAATTCCGTCACGAAAGTAGGATTCTCGTGCACCTGCTTTGACGACTCCCCGCCCTTACAGAACATTGAGCGAAGGATTACGATGGATAGAATCACGCCTATGATACCGAAAGGATAAGCCACGGCGCAGGCCATAGCCATCTGATTCGACACGTCGGTAGCCTCGGGATGAATCTCGAGAAGGGACTGCTGAGCGGCACCGAGCATAGGGGTATTCGTAGCGGCACCTGTCAAAAGGCCGACGGACACCGGCAGGGTAATCTTAGTCACGAGACTCGCCACGACAGCCATCAGAGTGCCTATCACCAGCACGCCGAGAGACAGCAGATTCAGCTTTATTCCGCCCTTCTTCAGAGACGGGAAGAAGCTGGGACCTACCTGCAGGCCAAGCACATAGATAAACAGCACCAAACCGAAGTTCTGTGCCAGTGCGAGCATCGCAGGATTAATGTTGAGCCCCAGATGTCCGGCCAATATGCCCGCGAAAAACACGAACGTTATACCCAGGGAGACGCCCTTGATCTTGATTTTACTGAGGAGAAGACCTACCGCACATATCAGCGATAGCACAACGATAGCCTGAACGAATGACTGCTCTACGAAAAGATCTGTAAACCACTTCATACCTTAGGAATGTAATCTTCTACGAATATCCGACTTTATATTCAGATTACCAAAAAAATAAACCTATCTACGCAGAAAAGGGATGTCCAAATCTCTCTGGTCATCCCTCTTCTAACTTTTTCGAGAAGATTAATAGCGATCTTCTGAAGAAACGGTTAATTTCTTACGACCGTGACGGCGACGTGCGTTAAGAACTCTACGTCCATTAGCAGAAGCCATACGCTCACGGAAACCGTGCTTGTTAACCCTCTTGCGATTTGATGGTTGGAATGTCCTTTTCATATCTTATTCTTTTTTATATTTGCACTTTTGGGAGGGCAAAGATACTATTTTCTTATCTCAATTACAAATTTTTCGGCAAAATAATCGTCAGAAAGCCAATTCGAAATAGGCCAAGCCGTTATCTGCGATGCTGAAAGCCCGAATTTGCGACAAAGTTCGGAGATTTCCTCCAGCACATCCCCTCCTTTTAGATACAAGATGCTCTTTTTATATTTTCCCTTCACCCACGGATAAAAGTTCACTAATGAAGTCACCGCGCGAGACACTACATAGTCATACTCCCCTTCGAGGCTTTCTGCGCGAGCATTCACGCAAGTTACGTTCTTAAGCCCCAACCCCTCCGAGACGCTCTGCGCCACCTTCACCTTCTTTCCTATGGAATCGCATAGAGTAAACCGGCACGAAGGCATAATCATAGCCAGCGGAACTCCCGGAAAACCTCCACCCGTTCCTACATCCAGAATGTCAAGTCCTTCCGTCGACTCACCTCGCGAAATCAAATACTCGAAAATCGAGAAGGAATGCAGAAAGTGATGCTCGAAGACGCTGTCTATATCCTTTCTGGAAATCACGTTGATTTTAGCATTCCATTCTTCGTAAAGTTCACAAGCTCGTGCGAAATCTTCTCTCCTATACTTCTTCTGATTCATCTTTCATATTTTCTATCAAATCCTTAGCCCTACGAATACGAGTGCGTACCGTATTCAGCCCTAGGCCCAGCTCCTCGGCTATCTCCTTATACTGAAGCCCTTCTACAAGACGCTTGCGAGCTACTTCCTTATACAGAGGAGGAAGCGCGTCTATACATCTTCGCGTATGCGAATCGTCCTCGTCGCGTATAATCGATTCGAGCGGGGTGTCTATCTGGTCTATGACGGAATCCATCACGGAATCTGCCGTAGACGACTCGTCCAGCGACACTATCTCCTTGTTTATGCGCTTTTCCCTCTCGAGTATGTCCAGAGTGGTGTTTCTGGCTATGGTAGTGAGCCAAGTCGAAAATGAACTCTTCGACGGGTCGTATGTATTTATCTGACGGAAAGCCTTTTCGAAACTCCGCGAACAGATATCGTCCGAGAGGAACTCGTCGTAAATGTGCATAGAAGAGGTAAGATAACCCTTGAGCGCATCGATATATGCGTCCCAAAGAGCCGTGAACGCCATTCCGTCTCCTATTATCGCCCTTCTTATCAGCTCGTCAATGGGCTTCAAGCCAGTCTTTTCCATAATTACACTCGACAGTCAGCGGAACCGACAACTTCACCACACCCTCCATCTTCTCCACTAACAGATTTTTAACTTGTTCTATCTCATCCACAGGCACTTCCAGCACCAATTCATCGTGAATCTGAAGCACCATCCGAGAACGGAGCTCCCTCCGATGCAACTCCTTCTGCACCTCTATCATAGCCAATTTAATCACATCGGCCGCAGTGCCCTGAATCGGCGCATTGATGGCATTTCGTTCAGAGACCGCACGGACATTTCCGTTACGCGAATTCACGTCCGGAACATAGCGTCTGCGTCCGAACAGCGTCTGCACATAACCATTCTTCCGTGCATTTTCCAGCACCCCGTCCAGAAAGACCCTGATGCTCGGGAAGGATGCGAAATAATCGTCTATCAACTTGGCCGCTGCAGTGCGGGATATCTTCAGTCTCTGGGCCAATCCGAACGCACTGATTCCGTACATTATACCGAAATTGGCAGTCTTCGCCATCCTTCTCTGCTCGGGAGTTACGGCATCGAGCGAAGTGGAGAAAATCTTGGCAGCCATAGACTTATGCACGTCTTCCCCGTCGCGGAAAGCCTGCAGCATATGCTCATCGCCGCAGAAATGTGCCATTATGCGAAGCTCTATCTGCGAGTAGTCGGCAGACATAACCACGCACCCCTCCGGAGCCACGAAGGCGCGGCGAATCTGCTGCCCCTCTTCCGTGCGGATAGGTATGTTCTGCAGGTTAGGGTTAGAGCTACTCAATCGGCCCGTAGCCGTAAGTGCTTGATTAAAGGTAGTATGCACGCGACCGTCGCGCTCCGAGATATACCCCGGCAGCGGCTCTATGTAGGTCGAAAGCAGTTTCCTGGTGCCGCGATAGTCTAATATGTCCTCTATCACAGGACTCCTGTCCGACAGCGCCGAGAGGGTCTCCTCGTCGGTAGGCCAGCTCCCCTTGTTAGTACGCTTCCTCTTCGGGTCTATCTTCAACTGCTCGAAGAGCAACTCTCCCAACTGCTTGGGCGAGGCCACGTTAAGCGTCGGATTACCGGCCAATTCCCTGACTCGGGACTCGCATTCGTTCATCCTCTTGCGAAGTGAGTCGGCGAAGTCCCTAAGCACCGAAACGTCTATGCGAACTCCGTTTCGCTCCATCTCGAAAAGCACTCTCGTCAGAGGCTCCTCTATGGTGTCATAAACGGATTTCATAGAATCGAGAGCCTCGTAAACCATAGGAGCGACCTTCCATATCGCGCTCACCTCGTCGTATTTCTCCTCTTCTGTGACAGACTCTTCGGGAGCATCGTCGAAAAGGCTGAGAGTCACCGCCTTACTTTCGTCGTGAGCATTTATGTCCACGCCTATGAATTCCTTAACGATATTATCCAGATGGTGATTCCTCTCTGGATTAAGCACATAATGAAGCAATTCCACATCCATAAGACGTCCATTAAGCCTTATTCCCTCCTCGAGTAAAACTTTCATCTGAGACTTTATAGAATAACCTCTTTTCTCTATGGAAGCATCTTCGAAAACGTCCTTAGCCTCAAATATCTTACACTTGCACACTTGGCCTTCCACGCACAGCATCAGCGAGTTCCCTTCGCGGACAAATGCCAGTGCTCCACGCTCCCTTGCAAGACGCATCACCTCGCCTGCGGGCTTTTCCACATAATCGAGGCTCTCCGCCTGACGGGTCGGAGCCTGTGCGCTGAAGATGTCGCCTCCTTCATTGATCTTCCAGATGGAGGATATCGTTTTCGAGAGCGAGCGCAGTTCGTAAAACTCTATCAGCGAGATTATCTGCGAATCCAGCTCCTTGCTTAATGCCAATTCGGCCAATTCCACCTCCAGCGGCACGTCTATCTTGATGGTGACCAGTTCCTTACTGAGTCCGATATGGTCCTGCGCTGCCCGAAAGGCCTCTTGCTGCTTGGCTGTCAGGTCATTAAGATGGGCATAAATGCCTTCGAGCGTGTCATACTTGGCCAGAAGACGCGAAGCGCCCACGGGGCCCACGCCCTGCACTCCAGGCACATTGTCGGCAGAATCACCGCATATTGCGAGCATATCTATGACCTGCGAAGGACTGGATATGCCGTACTTCTCGCAGACTTGGCTTTCGCCGAGGATCTCATTATCCGCACCGCCCTTTCCGGGCTTGTACTGAAAAATGTGGGAAGAGATGAGCTGGCCGTAGTCCTTGTCCGGGGTGACCATATAGACGTCCATAGCGCTTGCGAAGCGCTTGGCCACCGTTCCTATCACGTCGTCGGCTTCGAAGTCGGGGACCATCAGCACCGGGATGTCAAGCGAGCGCACTATCCGGGTCAGGGGTTCGAGCGCATCTATCACGAGCTGAGGCGTCGCGGAGCGATTGGCCTTATAATCAGGGAAAAGACGGTTTCTGAATGTCCCTCCCGGCGGGTCGAAGGACACTGCTATGTGCGTGGGCTGCTCCCTATGGATGAGTTCGAGCAGGTATTTGGTAAAGCCAAATATGATGGAGGTGTCCTCCCCCTTGCTATTTACCATAGGGCGGCCTAAAAACGCATAGTACATCTTGAATACCAGCGCGTGTCCGTCTATTAAAAAAAGTTTCATCTCTTTGATTTAAAATAGTCTGTCACGATTTTAGAGCATTCGTCGCCGAGCACTCCTGACGTCACTTCAGTCTTCGGATGAAGAAGCGATGGGGTGAAGAGGCTATAGCCGCGCTTGGGGTCTGCCGCGCCGTAGACTATGCGCCCTATCTGGGCCCAACAAAGGGCTGCGGCGCACATGGGGCAAGGCTCCACCGTAACATATAAAGTACAGTCGTTAAGATACTTGCCTCCCATAGCCTGGGTCGCGGAAGTGAGCGCTATCATCTCCGCGTGGGCCGTGGGGTCCTTTAGCCTTTCGGTCATATTATGGCCCTTACCGATTATCCGGCCGCGACAGACGATCACCGCCCCGATAGGGACCTCGTCTTCCGAAGCGGCCTCACTCGCCTGAGCGAGAGCCATCTGCATATACCTCTTATCGTCTTCCATCTATTCCATCAGCTTGCGATATTTGAATCGCTTCGGCTCGACATTGCCAAGTCGCTGTTTCTTATTCTCCTCGTATTCGGAGTAGCTACCTTCGAAGAAGTAAACCTGTGAATCGCCTTCGAATGCCAATATGTGCGTGGCGATTCTGTCGAGGAACCATCTGTCATGGCTGACTACCACTGCACATCCGGCAAATCCGTCGAGACCTTCCTCGAGCGCACGTATAGTATTTACATCCACGTCGTTAGTAGGCTCATCGAGCAAGAGCACGTTTCCTTCGTCCTTAAGGGTGAGGGCGAGGTGCAGACGATTTCTCTCACCGCCGGAAAGCACTCCGCAGAGCTTTTCCTGGTCAGCGCCGGAGAAGTTGAATCGGCTCACCCACGAGCGGGCGTTCACATCCTTATTACCGAGCCTTATCCACTCGGAGTTGTCGGCTATCGTTTCGAACACCGTCTTGTCCGGGTCTATGCTCTTATGCTGCTGATCCACATAGGCTATCTTCACCGTATCGCCCACGTCTATAGAGCCGGCGTCTGGAGTGTCAAGTCCCATAATGAGCCTGAAGAGCGTAGTCTTACCTGCACCGTTCGGGCCTATCACACCCACGATACCTGCAGGAGGGAGTACGAAATCGAGATTTTCGAAAAGGAGCTTGTCGCCATAAGACTTGCTGACATTATGGAACTCGATGACCTTATTACCCAAGTGCGGTCCGTTAGGGATATAGATTTCCAGATTATTTTCCTTTTCCTTGACGTCGGCCGAAGCGAGCTTCTCATAAGCGCCCAAACGGGCTTTCTGCTTAGCCTGACGAGCCTTAGGGGCCATCTTAACCCATTCAAGCTCTCGTTCGAGGGTCTTTCTGCGCTTGCTTTCCTGTTTTTCTTCCATAGCCAAGCGCTTGCTCTTCTGGTCGAGCCAGCTCGAATAGTTACCCTTCCACGGAATGCCTTCGCCTCTGTCCAATTCCAAAATCCATCCTGCCACATTGTCGAGGAAGTATCTGTCGTGGGTCACGGCGATTACCGTACCCTTATACTGCTGCAAATGCGCTTCAAGCCACTGGATACTCTCGGTATCGAGGTGGTTCGTAGGCTCGTCGAGCAAGAGCACGTCCGGTTCGCGAAGAAGCAGTCGACATAGAGCCACTCGGCGACGTTCGCCTCCCGACAAATTCTTAATCAGCGCATCCGATGGCGGACACTGAAGGGCATCCATAGCCCTTTCGAGCTTGGATTCTATCTCCCAGCCCTGGCAATGCTCTATCTTTTCCGTCAATTCTCCCTGCCTTTCTATCAATTCTGCCATCTGTTCGTCCGAGAGCGGCTCGCAGAATTTCATACTTATCTCGTTATACTCTTCGAGCATATCGACCACTTCCTGCACGCCTTCCTTAACCACTTCGATGACCGTCTTTTCAGGATCCATCTGCGGTTCCTGCTCGAGATAGCCTACGGAGTAGCCCGGAGCCCATACGACCTCTCCCTTATAGGATTTTTCCACTCCTGCTATAATCTTGAGCAAAGTGGATTTACCGGAGCCGTTAAGACCGATGATGCCGATCTTAGCTCCATAGAAAAAAGATAGATAGATGTCTTTCAGAATGACCTTGTTATTATGAGGAAGCACTTTCCCCACGCCATTCATCGAAAATATTATTTTTTCGTCTGCCATTTAGTTAAACGACGCAAGATATTAATTCAAGAGGTTAGTGAGACAGCTTGCGTATTACCCGTCACACTTCTCGCCAAACTGCACTAAGATACGGAAAAATTCTCGAGACAAAAAATCTTTTACCATACGGATAAATAATCGCGAAAAATAAGTATTTTTGTGCGCATTATGCAAAATAGATATACCCACCTTCTTTTCGACATTGACGGTACTTTGGTCGACACGGAAAAGACCGGCGTAGAATCGCTTCGAAAGACCGTTAAAACACTGATGAATAATGAAATGACTTACGACGAGGGCTACCGATTTTTCGGCATTCCCAGTCACCGGGTACCCGGCATTTTAGGCTACTCCCATGCCGAGGAATTCATAAAGAATTGGCAGTCAAACTTTATGGAACTCAGCTACTATATGACGCTGTTTCCGGGGGTGTCGGATTTGCTCCACGAACTGAAGAAGCAGGGATTCAAAATGGGTGTGGTAACCTCACGCTCGCGCTTCGAATTGGACTTCGACAAGAACTTCACGCAGGTTAAGGATTGCTTCGACATAGAAATCACCGCCGACGTCACCACGAAGCATAAACCGGACCCAGATCCGGCATGGGCATATATGAAGATGGCTGGGGAGATGGAGGGTCGCACGATTAGCGCAGACGAGTGCCTCTTCCTCGGAGACACCATCTACGATTACCGCTGCGGACACGATGCCGGATGCGATTTCGCACTGGCTGACTGGAGAAGTCGCGGGCTGCAGGACATTCCGGCCGAGCTCAGATTCACATCGGCCGACGAGCTTCGAGAATTGCTTATGCCAATTCCTCCTCGAGACGCTTAAGGCGTTTCTTGATGAACCAATCGTGCGTCTTCAGCGGACGGAGTTCCTCCATAGGAGGGAACTCTATCTCTTCTGCGGGAAATTTGCGCTCGTAACCTGCCGCTTCCAAGGCCGCACAGGCATCGGAGTAGCCACGTCTGAAAAGTTCCGGGATGTTCGAGATGTCATAGACACTGCATCCGTCGGTATTCAGCTCGATATAGATATCGGCCAATTTCGAATCCGCCATAATGTTCGACATAAACATCATACTGTACGCGCGAGTGGCGGTGTAGAGAAGATTGTCCTTATAGGCCTCCGGTTCCATACGGCGAACGCTGAAAGCCATTACCTTTTTACACATATTCCTGATGGCCGGAATCGGAAGGTTCTGGAACACGCCTCCGTCGATGTAATGGACTCCGTTTATTACCATAGGCTTGAACACTATGGGTATGGAACAGGAGGCCACCAGACGGGGCGCTATCTTGCCCTTGGAGAACACTTTAGGCTTTCCGTGGTCCATATCGGAAGCTACTATATAGGTAGGTATGGGAAGGTCTTCGATGTTAGTATATGGCATCTTCTCCTCGATAATCTCCAGTAGCGGAGTGGAGTCGAAAAGACCGCCCGTAGGCTTGGAAGGAGTGACGATGTCCTTAAAGAAGTTCATCTTCAAGAACATATCTATCATCTCCTTAGGCTTGAAGCCGGCGGAATAGAACGCGGCGACCATAGACCCGGCGCTCGTTCCCGATACCACGTCCGGCTTTATTCCGAACTCATTAAGTGCTTGGATGGCTCCGCAGTGTGCAGCACCTTTCGCGCCGCCTCCACTGAACGCTATGCCTAATTCATACTTTTTCGATGACATATCTATAGTATTTACCTGTTCTCAACAACATCTACGCCTTTTCTAGAATATGCAGATACTCAACAGTATGGTCAGCCTTATGATTTCGCATATTCTCTTTATCAGCACGGTACCTTTGATATTCTTGACTCACATAATCATAATGTCCATATCGAGACATAACAGATTCTACGTCCTTCAATGTCATAAGACCTTCATTGTTGTATGACAATATAATATATTTGAAATTTGAGTTCTTAATCAAAGATTCAAAGGCTGGCAACACTGTTTTCTTTCCACAATATGATGATCTTAGATATTCCCTTAACCCTGTCTTTCCTCTAGGAGCAAAGTCCTTATACTCAGCTATCGTATTCAGCAAATGATAATTGGCTCCATACTGTCTGGAATTATAAGGTGGATCAAGATATAATATGTCGCCTTCAATGTTCTTGACTAAGGAGTTTGCATCTTGACAATAAACTTCGTGCGTGTTTTCATTGACGCTATACACTGCAGGAGTAATAATAAGCGGCTTATTAGCCGTCTTCTTTAATTGCTTCAAAAATGCACCATAAACAGATGTAGTATTCGCCAACTTATCAGCGCTTTCTATCAAACTGGCCAAAAGAAAAAAATATAAATCCTCTGATATCTCTTTAGATTTACGCCATCTCTCTATCTGAATCCTTATCGCATCAATTCTCTTTCCATTCTCATCAGAAAAATACTGTCTGCCACTATCACTTCCTTTACAATAATTCTTGTATATAAACCCATCTTCAACCCCTTCAAGTTGATTAAGTTTCGCTAGCCAATCTCCCTTATCCGCCATTTCTAAATGGTTGCCTATATAATTTCTATTGAGAACATAACTATAATATTCCCAATCGTTCGCAATAACTTTCTTTACTTGTGGCTTGAACGTGCTTCCCACAATGCCTGTTCCGGCGAAAATATCACAAAAAACTTTTTCGTGTAAATCCGTTCCGGCCACGTCCTCTATCACAGCCTTCAAAAAAGGGATTAATGAGCGTTTCGACCCTATATAATTCATCGCTAATATACAATGTTATTAAAAAAGATATTATTCTTTTCGACTTTATATTCTATGTATCTCAATGGCAAATAACGACCGACAGCAGCAGAATTAAAATCACGAAATGCTTGTTTCAATTCATCCGTCAATCCTCCTTCACGGCAAATCAATACTGGACTTACAGTACTAATACGATTTGGCACGTAATATTGCTCAATCCAATCAATATATCTACTAATTTGTCGTACATTGTCTTTTGAAGCAGAGACAGCCTTTAATTCTATCGGAATAATTAGACGCTCTGATTCGCTTTTATTTACTGATAGCATCACATCTATTCTTTGCATTCCGACGCCACACGCCACTTCGTTACCTATCCATTCTAACTGATTTGACGTAATACCCAAAGCATTATCAAGATTACTATTTCTCCCTACTTGTTGAGTTATATACATTTGCAAATGAGCCTCGTGAGCCTTTTCCCCTTCATATTTTTCAACTAATCTCGGCAATATGTCAATCGCAGTCTGTCTCCCTGTATATCTTGATATTGATTTCAAAACCTTAATTTGCCCATCTTCATAATCGTAGCTTGAGGCATTTGAAAGACTTATCCTATTATTCTCCCTACGTATTATATCAATCAGCCTTTCGGCCTCATAAATTGTAATCATAGTATTACCTCTATTAGCCCTAAGTTTTCGATAAATAAGGCTCCAGAGCATCTGACAAGGAGACTTGATATTCTTTATTTCATCTAACGCCTCCCACTCTGTTACTCCCTTCGAGTAAACCTCGTATGGCTTAATTCTAACACGAAAAGTGAGATTTTTCTGTAATTGTTTCGATAAAAACTGTCCCCCATCATTCCTATCCAAGAACACGTCACCTACCGCCTGAAAAACGCCATAAAACCGCCCCTCTCGACTTGACGTTGCCTGTAGATAAAACAACACAAAGTCATTTTTTCGCACCCTGCAACAATCTGCCATCATGAATACTAATCCGGCTTCAGTTGCGTGAAAAAGCGAAGACGACCGAGATGCATTAAAATCCACATCTTTATCTTTCGCACCAGTTCCCGCAAACAAATAACGAAGATGATACTTAAAGGTGGTTTCGTCCACAATGAAAACGTGCGTAGTCATATTTTAATCGTCAGGATACAATTTTTTCATTATAAAATCTGTAGTGTGCTTGGAAGCCTCCTCGGAGATTCTTTTCACACAGGACTTTCTATACGCTACAGGGTCATATTGATAACATCCTACACAGCCAAGATCTGTTGTATAATCTTTGTCTCCCTCATAAAATGGATAAGGATTACCCTTTATATTTGTCGCATCCCATCTTTCGTTGGACAACTTACACTCTTTACATATCTGCCTTTTTATATCATTTGCAGCTTTGCATAAAGGCTGAAAATCATCCAGACGCTGAGTTGAAGGATTTGATACTCTCCAATCCTCCTTACGCCCATTTTTATGATCAATTTCTATTCTGGTATTCTCAGAGAACCCCTTAACGCCCAGCATTACACAGCGTTGTTCTTTATAAAAATCCTTGATATCCTTACGAATAGCCTGACTGAAAGTTTCTTCCCTTCGATAACCGGCCAAACGTACTGCGTCAATTGAATTTCCCGGGGAAAGCGACTTATCAAATTCAACGATAAACCTTTTAGCCAGCGAGGAACTTGTACGACACCAACTACCTCCATTTCCTAATTGTAAATCTACATATCTTCCGACAAACTCAGAAGACGATACCCAGCGGCTTACGCCTTCCGAATCTGGTTGGGCTAATTCTATAAATAGATCAGTCTTAGTCATCTTTGCTTATTTTTTAAAAACAAAAACATACTCGTGTTTAAATAAGAAATAATCGCTTTGAAGAGCTCTGTACCTCCAAATATTTTGCGTTCCCAATTTCCCCTTATTTCCCTCAATATTCTTAATAACTATACCCTTCAACTTAACGTTGAAGTTTTGTTTTATCAAATTCATCATATAAAAAGCAAGGGGTACAACCTCACTTTGCCTATAAATATCCCCTGCGACTACAGCAAAATATTGACCTTTCTTTAAATATGCCAAGCCATTTCTCATAGCTTGAAGAAACTTGTCTAAAAACGTATCCAGACAACTGATTTGAGATAAATCTCGTTTGTCCTGAGTAAATTTTACTATATCCAAATATGGAGGATGAGCGATCAAGAAGTCTATTTTTTCAATATTTTGCGCCTTGCAGGCCTTATTGGCACATGTTACAAACTCTTCCTCATTCGTAACATCGCAGTCACAAATAGAATACTTGATAGAAGTACAATCGGACATCTTATCGTTGACATACCTAATTATTTGTTTATTGATGTCAAATCCTATATAATTTCTCTTGAGAGATTCACATTCAAACAACGTCGTACCTCCACCGGAAAATAACTCCATAACAGTGTTTCCTACTTGAGTATAACGTCGAATTAATTGATTTGGAATCTGCGGAACAAAATTACCGTGATACACATTAGCGTGTTTGCCACTTTTATCACGTTCGTCAATTAACCACAGACTATCAACATTCAAGTCCGTCTCCTTCCAATTATCTTTTTCTGCCTGATCCATCTCCATAATTATTAACTACCTTCAAATATAACAAAAACAAATTGTAATCCTTATAATTCTCTTAGTTTTTAATACAGGTTTGTAGCCACCTCCATAATGCATTTTGAGAAAGTTGGATTTATGACAGAAGTATTTCTTAACTTTACCCTACATTTAATACCGCACTGAATCCAAGTACAGAGCAGAACGGTTAAGGCAAATAGCATCTGCCTTTGAGATAGAAGAGACCACCAAGTAGTTTCTGCTCCCCGTTGAAATTGAGAACCTGCCATACACCGCCAGACTCTTCGCCTTTATGCAAAGCGTCAGATTCCTTTGCGACTATATAAATGGAGACGTCTACTATAAGACATCTTATCCCAAACACAATTTAAAAATTAATAGCGTATGAAGAAGTCCGTTTACTCCGCGCTCGCAGCAAAAGATCAGTAACGTTGTGATCCGTGTTTCGGATTAACGATAGAGGATTTTTAGTATATTTACAAGAAAAAACACATCATATGAAAAAAATACTTGTCCTTTTACTACTTGTTGTAAGTTATGTCAACTTGTATTCTCAAACTACAATAAACCCGACCGTAAATGGCACGTCAGCCTCAAATGCTACGATTGGATTTGTAATAGTTTCTCCCGAGAAAACTGTAGTAGGAATTAATGTATTATTAGGTTATGGTAATCGGGTATGGATTAGCGCAAAAACCACTATTCAATACAATGACCCTAATACTGGCAGCCTTATAACCCTTCCAATTAATAGACTAACGGACATCAACCAAAATGATCTTGTATTAGGAAATAAATACAACTATCTGCCTTCGAATATGTTTATACTAAATTTTCCTGCTATCCCTAGGAATGTATCACGAATCAATTTAATAGAAGATAGAGATTGGATGTGGTATGGTATAAATTTCAACCCACGTGAAGATATAGATGTAAAACGTTTGGCTAATAACGAATCCGATGTTAATCAACTGATCGCATCTTCAAAAAATAAAAACTCGGGGATATATGAACAGATTAGCGCCTCGGGGAAAAACCCTTCTATCTATAGACTTGCGCTTATTCAAAATGAGGATGGAACCTATCTTATATATGTAAGCAGTACAAAACCCGTTGGGAATTGGGAATGTGGTGAAGTCAAAGCAGTACTCCGTCCTACAGTTTCTAGCAATATTTATAAAGCAGACTGGCACACGAATGACAAACGAGTGGAGTCTGCTGTTATTACATTTGACGATGCCACCATGACGACACTCATAAGCACGCAGGGAAATGAAGAAGTTTATGTAAAAATGTCAGATGGAGGAAATAGTCAAGGTACTTATGTTTACTCTGAAAAATGGTCTGGAACCGGATTCGCTCTAAAAAACGGATATGTTCTTACAAATCATCATGTTATTAACGATGCTGAAACAATAGATATTTACGGAGTTAATGGTGACTTTTCCCGTTCATATAAGGCAAAAGTAATCGGCTCCGACAAAGTAAATGATTTAGCATTACTACAAATCTCCGATTCTGATTTCCATGGATTCGGCAGCATTCCATATTCATTCAAGACTAAGACTTCTGATGTAGGAGAAGACATTTATGTACTCGGATATCCCTTAACCGCAACTATGGGAGAAGAAATAAAATTAACAAATGGTATTATCAGTGCAAAGACTGGATTTGACGGAGATGTATCACAATATCAAATCTCTGCGCCTGTACAGCCAGGAAACAGTGGAGGTCCTTTATTGGATTATAATGGGAATGTCATAGGTGTTATATGCTCCAAGCATAGAGGCACGGAAAACGTAACATACGCAATAAAAACTTCGCAAGTAAGGACTCTGATTGAGAGCGTGTCTGATTCGTCAATAATGGATACGACCAATCAAATCACAGGAAAACCACCTGTTGGCGGAATTAATTTAATGCATACTTAATTCTGCCAATGGGCTTGTCGTTAATGAAGTTTACGTATTGCAGAATGGTAAGTGCACTAATTTTGCCAATGATTCTGGCAAACAAACC
>Ga0129316_1000539_pt1 | contig 20461 bp, 17 predicted proteins | sample Cm1ome_2_FD_94429 | JGI IMG/M metagenome (GOLD analysis project Ga0129316, IMG submission 94429) | Eastern black-and-white colobus group fecal microbial communities from Wisconsin, USA - Cm1022B metagenome | ecosystem: Host-associated > Mammals > Digestive system > Large intestine > Fecal...
GCAGGGCGCGGTCAAAGTGTCCGGCGGTATAGTTTTCCCCATAGCAATACGCCACAAAATCAAGGAAAATGTACAGGTTTTCAAGGCAGAGTCCGGCCTGTTCCTCGGTGACTTTTTTGCCGCTGTGGGCGGCATTGTTCCCCATACGGCGGATAAAATCCATGCGCCGCCAGATGTCCGTGCCGACAATATCCCGGAAATCCTCGGCGTTCATCAGGCTGACCAGCGTGTCCTGATACGGCATGACCAACGCCTTATCCACCGAGTACATCCATTTTACGGCAAATTCCATCGCCCTGCGGCAGTTGAGGACGCAGGCGGATGGGTCAATAGAAAATATCCTTTCCGCTGCAATTGCTGCATCGGCAAAAGAATCAAATGTCCGTTTCGATTTCAAAAAATCAAAGTTTGTCATAATATCACTCCTTGGAGGATGAAACGATCGAGTTTATCACATCAAATATTTTTTGAAATTCGTCAAACGAGAATCCCTTAAAGGAATCTTTTTCTTCACAGATTGCATTGACAAATGCTGATTTCGAAATGCTGTAATCTCCTGTCCCATCAGCATTCATCACATAGTTATTGCTTTCATGCTCAATGATTTTAATTGTGTCTGCAACTTTCGCTCCACTTTTATAATATAAGGATCGATTGCTCTTGCATACACCTGTTTTATAGAATTCGTTTCCAATAAAGAGCCTTTTACCTTCAAGTTCGGTTTTTATCTCTTCATCTGTAAAATAGTGTTCAATAGATATTTGGTCACTTTCCGCGCGAGCGTGTGGCACAGGAATAGAAAAAGCAAAAATGTTTTTTCCTATTTTCACAAATTTCTCATTACGTATGTCTACTCTTGAACCATTTATTTCTGTAAGTAAAGGCGTGTCTCTATCAAACATACCAATAATCACTTGATTGGATTGTACATTATCTCGAAGGCTATGTAAGAATTTCAGAAGTACTGTATTATTACTTGTTCCGTCAGAAATTATAGGCTGAATGTCATATGCTTGGAACTCCGTCAGACCCAGTTTGAAAGCGGCTTGTTTTAGTAATTGAGCATCCGTTTTCCCTTCGGTAAGTATCATTGGCTTTGATAGGGTTTGAATTGTGCTCCGTAGATCGGAAATCTCTTTTTCCTTGGATTCGCTAATGTCCTGCATTGCTTTTAATTTTTCAAGAAAGCCTCTATACAACGCTATATAACCCAGTTCCTCATCGATAGGCGTTTTTTCGTCCATCAAAATCGTCTTTCCATCTTTATTTCCAACCAGAACAATTTTCTTGTTATCTCGTTCCTCAAAGAAAGCCGGAGAATGGGTGGTTATAAATACCTGACAATTTTGACAGTAGACCTCGTCAAACTCTTTCGCAACCTGCATACATCTACAATATTCATAGGAGTTTTCAGGCTCTTCAAATCCCCAAATAAAGATATTTTTTGAATGTTTCGCAACATAATTCAAAATTTTGGGGATATAGTGCGCCTTAATACCATCACCACGCTTATCAATGCTGATTAAACCATTGTTCGTTTGCGTATTTACTTGAAGAAGCCCATGTGTGTAGTTTAATGTATTGGGCAATTCCACAAAATTCTTTATTCCGGTAGCATCTTCAAAATCTTTTTGCAATTCACCAATAACATTTTGAACCGCGTGATTGGCTTCATTAATAGGTGTATCTAATATTTTCTTGTTCTTTGACGAAAATAAGCTTTCCTGTAATAGATTTAGAGTTTCTTTAAAAACCTGTTCGTCTTTTATCGCCGGAACATAAATATAGCGAATTCTATTCAGAAAAGTGCTAAGAGAGGTATTTGTAGTCTTTTCTGAGAACTTTTTCCCTTGCTTTTTTGAAAACTGTTCCATTCGTGCTAGAACATCCGAAGTCATTTTACATTCCGAGGAATGCATATCCCATCGTTTGGTAACAGTAAAGCTGGGCGGCAGCGAGTTTTCCATTCTATTCCCGCGCAAAAATCGAATCGATATAGAGATAAACTGTTGACCTCGGATTGTATCCTTCTTCACTTCATCTCTGCGAATATTGGAATAATCCTCAACAAAATCAAAATTATGAAGATAGTCGGATTGTTGACAAAAAAATAAGTTCAGTGCTTTTAATATGTTTGATTTTCCAACATCATTTCTTCCAGAAACAATTGTTATATCTTCGCATTGTCCGATGTTTAATGTATAGACTGATCGGAAGTATCGAATGGTAATGCTATCTATTATCTTCATTTTTTCTCCTGAAAATTGTTTTTTTTAGAATATATTGAATTGTTAAGATTCTCAAAGTTTTATGCAACAACTTCTGATTTGGTGACTTGCTTTGAAAATTCACAAATTTTGCTTGCAAGTCATTCGATGGAACAATGAGGCGAGAATCTTGTACCACTCCGGCATATGCCCGTATTTACTTATTTTGGCTGAAATATTGCTGCATTAAGCTGTCAAACATAAGCTGCGCTTCGTCCAAGGACTTTTGTATAGCAGCTTTTGATTTGTTGACTTGTTCGACAAATTCAACAAATGCGTTTTGCTCGTTCATTGGTGGAACCATAATATGTAACGAATTGATAGAATTAAAATTCAGCCCGGCTTTTACGGCACTTTGATTTTTTGATTCAAACTGTTCTTTCCCGGCGGCACTTTCCATAAAATAGGCAACATATAAAGGGTTGAGAACAGCTTGGTTTAAGCGAATACAAGTAAGGTGCTGATTTATGTATGCACCATGTTCTGCGATTTCTTTTGTCACTACTCCAGTACGCCCTAAATCTGCTGTAATACTAATTAGCAAATCACCCTCTTGCACTCTGGTACGTTTTGCCTCGGCGTTATCAGGGGCATGAATCGGCTGCATATTTTCAATTGAGATATGGCAGTCTTTTACATTTTTGATGGTAATAAACCATTCATTTCCATCGTCTGAGCAGTATTGCGCCCACCCGCGAGAGCCAGAGGTAAGAAAAGTAATATACTCTGAAAGTTGACTAGATTGATATTGATGCGGATTAGTTTTCGGGTCTCCAAACAGTTCTACAAATCGCGCTTTGATGAGCTCGTCCAGCTTTTTAAGCTGATTTTTGTATATATCTTTGATTGATGCTACTTTGCGGAGTACTTTTACAATTTCTTCTTGCTCAGGAATAGACGGAATTTCGATTAAGGCGTCTGTAAGATTACACAACTTAATGTACTTGATAACTCCACCGATTGAGAGCTTTCGCAATTCTTTTACATATTCTTCCATGAAATAGTAAAGATAGGGAATGTATAGGTTGCCGTTTCCATTGCCCTCAATAATATATGTCCGTTGATATGCGTCAAATTTTCCATTGTAGTATTTGACATTCAAATCGCCATTGCCAGCAACAAGCACACATTCACAATCATATGAATAGGTGGAAATTTGCAAGGGCTCCTTTGAGCATGTAAAAAATGGATATATACCGTTTGGTGATGAGGCGTTAGCATCGAGTTTCCCTGTTTTAATTTTTGTTAAATCGCCCAGTTTTACTTTCATCTTTTATCCCCACAAATCCGAAGTTGTATCAGCGGTTCAGCTCTTCCGAATCACTGCTTTCATTTTCCTGCTTCTCCGCGGCTACGCTTTCAATCATGCCGGCAACCGTCTGTCCCAGCAGCATGGTGGCGGCATTTTCGGCTGTAACCACCGGGCGACCGGTCTGCGCTTCAATTTCCCGGCGGGCGTTTCCGGCCACCTTGCCGCCCTGCTTGGCAACCACACGGTTTTCGTTCAGCCCCTGCGGATTCTGCGCTTTCGTAAGCTCCGTGGTAGTGGCCTCGGCCAGCATATTCAGTGCAAGCTCCAGTGTACTCATGTTATCGCGCAGATTCTCTTTTTTCAGCCCTTTCAGATTCTTGTACTGCCGCGTGTTCATGCCGGACCACGCTTTTGTCACATCGTCCGTCAAAATGGCAAATTCCTGCCCCTTTTGTACGCCGTGCGCACTCCATGCGTCGGTCAGCTCCTTGCGGGCGCGGATTGTCTGCAAGCGCTGGTTAATCCACTCCGGCGAATAACCCTTTTGCGCGTAGGTATCCAGTGCGCGCTCAATCGTCAGCTCCGGGTCAATGATTTCCTCAATGCGCTCGCGCCCGACCATAGCCAGCCACATTTTGAACGGCTCGGCTTTTTTAGACGGAATCGATTGGATAATGCGCAAAAGCTGCTCCGTGTTGGCTACATCGGTTTTGTATCGTTTTCCGTCTTTAGGGGAACGCATCTTGAGTTGCTTACAATTTGTAAGCAACTCATCGGCCCCCTCATCTTTCAGACGCTTTTTCATAACAGCCCAATAGGTGCTTGCTTTTCGGGGGTCTGTCTGCTCTGTCAGCACAGCCACTGCATCCACAATAGAAAAGTACCATTCTTCCTGTTCCTCATTCCAGGCGGTACGAATCGGCTTGTCCTCAAACATTTGTAGTTTATCATTTTCCGTCATAGCGCATCCCTCACTTCAACATCTGTTCCAGTTCGTCCATCGTGGTGTTTACTTCGTTCTCCAAGCGGCGCAGCTCTGCCATAATCTCACTCGTCGGCGGGTACTCCACAGGCTTGTACTCGGTCTTTTTGTATTTGTTGATGGACAGGTCGTAGCCGTTATCCACAATTTCCTGCTTGGGAACAAAGAACGATTTTTCCGTGCGGGCGCGGTCTTTCTCGGTGTCCAGATTTTTGAAGCGCGCAATAATGTCGGGAATGTCGTTCTCCTGCACGGGGCTGCGCTTGTCGTCCAGCGAAAGACCGTCGGCCTGCATATCGTAGAACCACACGTTATCCGTGCTGCCATGCCCGGTCTTGGTGAAAATCAAAATGGCAGTGGAAACACCGGCATAGGGCTTGAACACGCCGGACGGCATCGAGATAACTGCCTCCAGACGGTTGCCGTCTACCAGTTCTTTACGGATTGCCTTGTGCGCAGTGGACGAGCCGAACAGCACGCCATCGGGAACAATGCAGGCGCAGCGCCCGCCGATTTTCAGCATACGCAGAAACAGCGCAAGGAAAAGCAGTTCGGTTTTCTTGGTCTTGCAGACCTTCAGCAGGTCGGCGGATACGGTGTCCGCGTCCAGGCTACCCTTGAACGGCGGATTGGCAAGAATCAGCGAGTATTTTTCCTTATCCGGGTTCTGGTCGCTCAGGCTGTCGCGGTACTCAATGTAGGGGTTATCAATGCCGTGGGTCATCATGTTCATGGCACCGATGCGCAGCATGGTGCGGTCCATATCGTAGCCGAAGAACATATGGTTCATGTAGTGGTCTTTTTTCTGACGGTCAAAGAAGATTTCTTCCTTGCGGCGCTCTTTCAGGTACTCGCCCGCTGCGACGAGGAAGCCGGACGTGCCGCAGGCGGGGTCGCAGATGATTTCGTCCGCCTTGGGGTCCATCAGCTCGACCATCATTTTGATGATATGGCGCGGTGTGCGGAACTGACCGTTCAGACCGGACTGTGCGATTTTGGAGAGCAGATATTCATAGGTGTCACCGCGCACATCCACCGCCTGCGACTCATTCATCAAGCGGTAAATTTCGTCCAGTGCATCCACCACTTTGGAAAGCAGCAGCGGCGTGGGCAGCTTGAAAATGGCATCGTCCATGTATTTGGAGTAGGCACTGTTCTTGTCGCCGTGCAGATTTTTGATGAACGGGAACACCCATTCCTGCATGGTGGCGTACATTTTCTGCGCCGGAAAATCGTGGAACACGCTCCATTTGAGCTGCTGACCGTCGATGGTGCGCTCGCCGAGCTGCACCTCGTCCGCAAAAATGCTCTGGTACGGCAGACCCAGCATGGCGGCTTCCTTGGCGCGCAGGTTGTCGGAATCGTCCAAGTCGTGAATAAACATTAAATAAGTGATCTGTTCAATGACATCCAGCGGATTTACAAGACCGCCCGCTGCAAAAATATCCCAAAGGCTGTCGATTTTGTTTTTGAGTTCTCCTGTAATCATGTTAGTTCTCTCCGTTCCAAATGTAAGAAGTGTAGCGGCCACCGCCGATTTTTGTGATGTGCTTGTTATTTAGCAGGTCTGCCAGCGCCCGCTGGACAGTGATTTGACTGATGTCCGGACACTGCTTTAGGATTTCGCTTTTGGTGATTTCACCTTGGTGCAATTTAATGATTTCGCGCACGCGGTCAGGCTTTGACAGACCCTTGGCGGTTAGCTGTGTGGCAATCTCGTCAAAGCCTTTGTATGCCGTAACAAGAGTGCTCAGCAGGTAGGCGGTAAAAGGTGCGTAGTCACTTGTGTCGGCAGCCCAGTTATGGGAACTGCGTTGCAGCGATGTATCGTAGGATGCTTTTGTGTTAAGAAGAATCGCGTCTATGCTGCTGTATTGCTCCACTTCATAGCCGGAACGGTACAGGAGCAGTGCCAGCAGCAGACGGCTCATTCGTTCGGTGCCGTTATCGAAGGGGGCGATGTTCAGAAAGTCTACCATGAACATCGAAATCAAAAGCAGCGGGTCAAGGACTGGGTCTTGCAGGGCTTGTTCAAAGGCATTGCATAGGGAAGCAAGGCTTTCGGCGCATGGTTCACCGTCGGTATCTTTATAATTGCCACCCACAGTTTTACCGCTGAATTTGTACAAATCCCGATGCAACTGTAAAATAGTGGATGGTGCCGGTGGCAGGAAGTCATAATTGGCACTTATGGAGGTTAGCACATCCCGATAACCTGCCACTTTTTTCTCATCATCGGTTTGCGGATTGGTTTTATTCAGGATGAGCTTTTTCAGCCGATCCTCGGCAACGGTGATGCCTTCCATGCGATTCGATGCGGCGACAGTCTGCAGCGCCGCGGTCTCTTTGATTTCGGATAAGGCGGCGGCATCTGTTTCAAGGAGTCTGTTCAGCCGACCTTTGTATTCATGGAGTTGCGTCAGACGGAACACGATCTCTGGCGTCAGTAGCCGGGAGTATGTTGTTTTGAAGTCAAATGTTTTCATTGTGGAACCCTTACTTGTTATTTGCATCAAAATCGGCATAATGATGTAAATGCATTGTACGCTGTTATTACTCAAAAGTCAACGGAAAGTATATCTTTTTGTAAAATATGATATAATTAAATCCAGAATTTGGCACATATGACAAAAGCGCTCAAAACAATAGAAGTGAACCCGTATTTTTTGGGTGTAAACCAAAAAAGAGCAGCACCCCGCGGGGTGCTGCTCTTGGCGCAGACGGTGGGATTCGAACCCACGTGGCATTGCTGCCAAATTGATTTCGAGTCAATCTCGTTACGACCACTTCGATACGTCTGCCTATTCCGTGCGGCTCTGCCAATGCGGCAGAATCACTTAGTATAGTTTAGCAAAATACCGTGCATTTGTCAATCAAAAAAATCAGCGGGCAGAAAAGCACTCTTTTCTGCCCGCTGAGGCGTTTTATGGGATAAAACCGGAATCAGAACAGGCCGGTGATCACACCCTCGTCGGTCACATCAATGTTTTCCGCGGCGGGCTTTTTGGGCAGGCCGGGCATCGTCATGATATTGCCGCAGATCACCACCACAAATCCGGCACCGGCCGAAAGGCGAACCTCGCGCACATTCATGCGGAAGCCGGTGGGGGCAGCCAGCAGCTTGGCGTTATCGCTGAAGCTGTACTGCGTTTTGGCAATGCACACGGGCAGATTGCCGTAGCCCAGCTCGGTCAGCTCGGCCAGCGTTTTCTGGGCAGCGGGGCTGTAGTCTACGCCGTCGGCGCGGTAAATGTTCTTGGCAACGGCCTCGATCTTTTCGGTCAGGGGCTGCTCCAGCTCGTAGGTGTAGTGGATCTTGGCATTTTCGTCCATAATATCCAGCACGGTCTGGGCCAGGGCCTTGCCGCCCTCGCCGCCCTTGGCAAACACTTCGCTCAGAGCCACGGGCACACCCTTTTCGCGGCAGTAAGCATCCACAACGGCCTGCTCCTCGGCAGTGTCGGCGGGGAAAGCGTTGATGGCCACGCACACGGGCAGGCCAAACTGCTCTTTGATATTGTCGATGTGGCGGCCCAGATTTTCAATGCCCTTGCGCACGGCATCGGGGTTGGGCTGGTTCAAATCGGGCTTGGCCACGCCGCCGTGGCTCTTGAGGGCGCGCACAGTGGCCACCAGCACAACGGCGCTGGGGGCAATGCCGGCATAGCGGCACTTGATGTCCAAAAACTTTTCAGCGCCCAGATCTGCGCCGAAACCGGCCTCGGTCACCACATAGTCGGCCAGATTCAGGCCCGCCTGCGTGGCCATAACGCTGTTGCAGCCGTGGGCAATGTTGGCGAAGGGGCCGCCGTGAATGATGGCGGGGTTATTTTCCAGAGTCTGCACCAGGTTGGGGTCAATGGCATCCTTCAGCAGGGCGGCCATGGCACCGGCGGCTTTGATGTCACTGGCGGTCACGGGCTTGCCGTCGTAGGTGTAGGCGCACACGATCTTGCCAAGGCGCTCTTTCAGATCCTTCAGGCTGGTGGCCAGGCAGAAGATCGCCATGATCTCGCTGGCGACCGTAATGTCAAAGCCGTCCTCGCGGGGGGTGCCGTTCACCTTGCCGCCAAGGCCGTCCACAATAAAGCGCAGCTGACGGTCGTTCATATCCATGCAGCGCTTCCACACAATGCGGCGGGGATCGATGTTCAAAGCGTTGCCCTGCTGAATGTGATTGTCGATCATGGCAGCCAGCAGGTTGTTGGCAGTGCCGATGGCGTGCAGATCGCCCGTAAAGTGCAGGTTGATATCCTCCATGGGCACCACCTGTGCATAGCCGCCGCCGGCAGCGCCGCCCTTCACGCCGAACACGGGGCCCAGCGAAGGCTCACGCAGGCACAGCATGGTCTTTTTGCCCATGGCATTCAGGGCATCGGCCAGGCCCACGCTGGTGGTGGTTTTGCCCTCGCCCGCGGGCGTGGGGCTGATGGCGGTAACCAAAATCAGCTTGCCCTTGGCATTGCCCTTTTTGGCCAGTGCGCAGGGGATCTTGGCTTTATATTTGCCATAGGGGATAATGTCGTCGGCCGAAAGGCCCAGCTTGGCAGCAACTTGGGTGATGGGCTGCATCGTGGCAGCCTGGGCGATCTCGATATCAGATTTCATGGCTTTTTCCTCCTTAAAAGAAAAAAAGACACCCTGCGCACAGGAAAAAAGAACCCCCATGCTCAACAGGCTGCCCAGACGGTCGGCAATATGACCCGCAGCACCACACTGTGTTGAACCACATGATACCGTCAGCAGTGCAGGGGTGTAAACTGTAAAGTTAGCATAGCATGAAAAAATGGGCCTGTCAATAACAGAAAACCGCAAAGGCGGCCCAATGCCGGATTTTATAAAAGCATCACCGCACACCCGGGGGCAAAAGGGCGTGCGGTGATGCGAGAGATCGGCTATTTCAGCCCGGCGCAAAAGGCATCGGGCGGTGATTCAAAAATCGATTGTTCAGCCTGCATCGGCGGCAAGGGCCTGATCGATCAGCTTCTGCAGGGTTTCGGCCTGGTTCTTTTCCGTGATGGCACCCATGATGGGATCGCCCACAATGTTGCCGTTGCGGTCTACCACATAGGTGGTGGGGTAGGCAAAAATGTTCTGGATAAAGGTCCCGGCGGCTCCGCTGGCATCAAAATACACATTCTGGTAGCTGGCACCCTTTTTGGCCAGAACCTCCTTTGCCTCGGCGATCGAAGCCTCGTCGCCGTTCAGGGTGGTGGTGTTGATGCCGATCAGCGCACCGCCCTTTTCGGCCAGCTCACGGTTCAGCGCATCCAGATCGCCCAGCTCACCCACGCAGGGCTTGCAGGCGGTAAACCAGAAATTCACCACGGTAACGGCGTTGGCGGAAAACAGATCGTCGCTGTTCACGGTATTGCCGTCCAGATCCTTGCCCTCAAAGGCAGGGAATTTCTGCAGGCTGCCCTCCTCGGACGAAACGCTGGCACCGCCGTTCATGTAGGCCTGCTGGCAGTCCGGGAATTTTTCTTCCAAGGCGGTCAGCTGGTTTTCAATGTCGCGGATCTCACCGGCGGCCTTGGTCAGCACTTCCAGTTCTTCGGCGCTGAACTCGGACTTGGCGGCCTCGATGGTGTCCAGCAGGAAATCACCATAGTTTTTGCCGTCCTCCACCATGGCCATGCCCTTGTTGGCCTGCAGGTAAACCTTATCCCAAAGATCGGTATTTTCCGAGAGAAGTGCGTTTTCCTGATCCATCAGCTTGGCATACAGGGCGGCGGCTTCCTCGGTGGTTTGGGGGTCATCGGTCACGGCTGCGCCGGAAGCAGCCCCCGCTGCGCTGCTGCTGGCTGCGCCGCAGGCGGCAAGTGTCAGCACCATCAGGGCGGCCAGCAAAAGTGCGGCAAATTTTTTCATGTTCATTTTCAGTCCTCCATCGTTGTTTTGGTTGTGTTTTGTCTGCCGTTTCCAAAGCCGTAACGAAATGCCACGGCGTGGGTGGGGCAGGCGCGAACGCACATTCCGCATCGAATGCACTCGGTATGGTTGGGCGTTTTGGTGATATCCACATCCATCTGGCAGGCTTTGGCGCATTTCCCGCAGGAAATGCATTTGTTGGGATCGACCTGCATCTGGAATAAGGAAACCTTGTTGAGCAGGGCGTAAAATGCGCCCAGCGGGCAAAGCCACTTGCAGAAGGGGCGGTAGAACACCACGCTCAGCACCGCCACCGCCAGCAAAATGCTGAGTTTTCGGGTGAACAGCGTGCCCAGCGCTGCCCGAATGCCTGCGTTGGTCAGGGACAGCGGAATGGCACCCTCCAGCACGCCCTGCGGGCAAAGATATTTGCAAAAGAAGGGGTCGCCCATGCCCACCTCGTTCACAGCCAGCGCAGGCAAAAGAACCACCATTACCAACAAAACGGCATATTTTAGATAGGTGAGGGGCCGCAGCCTTCTGGTGGAAAGCTTTTTGGTGGGAATCTTGTGCAGCAGCTCCTGAAACCACCCAAAGGGGCACAGGAACCCGCAGATGAAACGCCCCAGCAATACCCCCAGCAGGATCAGCGTGCCTGTGATATAATAGGAAAAACGGAACTTTGAGGAGCCCACCACGGCCTGAAAGGCACCGATGGGGCAAGCGCCCGAGGCCGCCGGGCAGGAATAGCAGTTGAGCCCCGGCACACACACGGCTTTTCCGGCCCCCTGATACAGCCTGCCCCTAAAGAAATTGGGCAGGTGCAGGTTGGTCAGCAGGGCAGCGCCTGCCTGCACCCAGCCGCGAAAGCGGGCCAGCAGCAAAGAGGCCCGGCAAGAATTTTTGTTATCCAATGCCCACACACTCCAAACATAAGTTGATCGCCTTGCTCAGCACCGTGGCGGCTTCGCCCCGCCAAGCGCCAAAGCACAGCATGGCCGCGCCTGCGATCAGCAGCAGGGCCTGCACGGCTGTTTTACGGATATGGCTCAAATTCATCACCCTTTTCGTTTTACTGCCGCTATCATAACACACCGGGGGTAAAATTCCTGTTAAGAATCGAAATTTAACACAAAACTTATTTTGCCAGGTTATAATACAATTGGAATATAAAACATCTCAGGCAGCACAGCCCCGGCGCACCGGCGCAAAGGGGCGGCATTGCCTTTATAAAGGAGGGGCTTTTTATGCATCTTTTGGTCGTAGAAGACGAGCGCGCCCTGTGCGATACCATTGTGCGCAGCCTGCGCCGCCTTGCCTACAGCGTGGATTTTTGCTATGACGGAGATCGCGCGCTGGAGCTGCTGGCCGCAGAGCAGTATGATCTTGTTTTGCTGGATCTCAACCTGCCGGGTAAGGACGGCATGACGGTGCTGCGCACCCTGCGCCGAACCGACCGCGAGACCCGGGTGCTGATCCTTTCTGCCCGCGGCGAGGTGGAGGATAAGGTGCAGGGGCTGGATGCCGGTGCCAACGACTATCTGGCAAAGCCCTTTCATCTGGCCGAGCTGGAAGCCCGTATCCGCAGCCTTACCCTGCGCCGGTTCACCCAGCAGGATGTGCTGCTCAGCTGCGGAGAGCTAAGTTTTGACACCCGCTCGCGCACAGCCGCCGTGCATGGCGAACCTTTGAGCCTTACCCGCAAGGAAACCGGCATTCTGGAATATCTGATGGTACACAAGGGGCGGCCGGTAAGCCAGGAAGAGCTGATCGACCATGTGTGGGACAACAGCGTGGACAATTTCAGCAATTCCATTCGCGTGCATATTTCGGCCCTGCGCAAAAAACTGCGGGCGGCGCTGGGGTATGACCCCATCCGCAACCGCATTGGCGAGGGCTATCTGATGGGAGGCGAGGAAACATGAAGCGGCTTTCCCTGCAGTGGCGCATTACCTTGATGACGGTTTTGCTCATTGGCGCAGCCTGCATTTGCATGAAGCTGCTGCTTGGCTTTTCCGGCGTATATTATATGGATTCCATCGGCCAGTCCATTCAGAATTTTATTATTGGGGCAGAGCCAGCCTGCTTTGACCCGGCACAGGCAGGCCCCGGGCAGGATATCACCATCGTGATCAACGGGGCGCAGCAGGAGTTCTGCACAGCCAACTGGTACATAACGGCAGGCGTAACGCTGCTCAGCGGCATATTGGCCTATTTTGTCAGCGGGCACGCCCTCAAGCCGCTGCGCAGCTTTGCCGCACAGGCCGAAAAAGTGCAGCTGAACAATCTGGCAGACATGAAGCTCAGCGAGGATGTGCTGCCGGAATTCCGGCAGTTCAGCCGATCATTCAACCAAATGCTGGAGCGCCTGAACAACGGCTTTGCGGCCCAGCGGCAGTTTACCGGCAATGCCGCCCACGAGCTGCGCACGCCGCTGGCGCTGATGCAGGCGCAGGTGGAGCTGTTTTCTGCCGAGCATCCCCATGTGCAGCCGGAAACCGCAGAGTTTCTCGGCCTTCTGCAAGAGCAGACCGAGCGCCTGACCCAAATGACCAAGACCCTGCTGGAAATGAGCAACCTGCAGCAGGTGGCGCGCGAGGATGAGATCCAGCTGGCGCCCATGCTGGAGGAGATCTGCACCGATCTTGCGCCGCTGGCGGAAAAACGAAACATCACACTGGAATGCAGCGGTGATGCCGCCATGGTGGGCAGCGATGCACTGATCTACCGGCTGCTGTTTAACCTGACCGAAAATGCCATCAAATACAATCGCCCCGGCGGCACGGTGAAGGCAATCGCAACGCAAACGGAAACCGAGGTTTTCATTCGCGTAAGCGATACCGGCTGCGGCATTCAGCCGGAATTTCAGCGCAGCATTTTTCAGCCCTTTTTCCGGGTGGATAAATCCCGCAGCCGACAATACGGCGGCGCAGGGCTGGGGCTTTCGCTGGTTTGGGAGATCGCCAACCTGCACGCAGGCCGCGTTTGGGTGGAGGAAAGCTCAGAAAAAGGCACCACCATGGCGGTGCAGCTGCTGGTGGGAAAAAAGGAATAACCAGTTATTCCCACTCGATCTTTGCCAAAAGCCGGCACAGCGCCGCCAAAGGCAGGCTGTGCGTTTGGGCCATTTTGGTCAGCGGCCAGTCATTGCTGATCTCATTTTTCAGCCTCTGCAAAAGGGCGGCCTCGGTTTCGGGCGATGCTTCCGTGGGGGTTTTTGGCTTGGGCGGGGCGGCGCACACCGTGCTTCGGCTGGCAAAGCGGGGCAGGGGGTCGCCGCCTTTTTCATTCAGGTATTCGCGGATGCAGCGGGTGAAGGGGGCGGCGTATTGGGCGGCCTTGGCCGTGCCCACGCCCTTCACCTGCAAAAAGGCCTGCTCATCGGTGGGCTGCTGCTGCGCCATGGCGGCAAGGGCAGCATCGGAAAAAATCACAAAGGCAGGCACCTTGCGCTGGGCGGCAAGCTCAAGGCGCAGGGCTTTCAGCTTGGCCAGCAGGGCCGGGTCTCCCTGCCACTGGGGGCGGTCGGCCTCATCGGGCAGGGGCACATGCTCCCGGCGGGTGTGGGCAGGCTCGCCCTCCCAGTCGCTTTCCGCCCCATCGCTGCGCCCTAAGCACACGCTGCAGTTGCCGCAGCTTTGGGGGGCGTGTTCGCCAAAATACCGCAGCATCCGCGCCCGCAGGCAGGTTTTGCCGGTGCAGTAAAAGGTCATCTGCTTTAAGCGCTCACGGCTACGCTGGGCCAGCTGTTCGCGCAGCGCGGGGTCCTGCTCGGGCATTTCTTCCTCGCTGCGGTCGATCAGCATTTGCTGAATGCGCACATCCTGCCCGCTGTAAAGCAAAATGCAGTTGGCGGGCGAACCATCGCGCCCGGCGCGCCCGGCCTCCTGATAGTAGCTTTCCAGATCCTTGGGCATATTGTAGTGGATCACATAACCCACATTGGATTTGTCGATGCCCATGCCGAAGGCGTTGGTGGCCACCATGATCTTTACGCGGTCAAACAGAAAATCCTCTTGGTTTTGCTGGCGCTCGGCCTGCTCCAGTCCGGCGTGATAGCGCCCGGCGGCAATGCCGTGGCCCTGCAGCAGCGCGCACACCTGCTCCACCGCTTTGTGGGTGGCGCAGTAGACAATGCCGCTGCTGTCGCCCTGCTCGCGAATGGCCTGCAGCAGGGCGGCGGGTTTGTTTTTGGGGCGGCGCACCTCAAAATACAGGTTGGGCCGGTCAAACCCGGTCACCAGAACTTTGGCATCCTGCAGCTCCAGCGCAGAAACAATATCCTGCCGCACCCGGTCGGTGGCGGTGGCGGTAAAGGCGCTCACCAGCGGGCGCTCAGGCAGGGCGTGCAGAAAATCCGCAATACCCAGATACCCGGGGCGAAAATCCTTGCCCCACTGGCTGATGCAGTGCGCCTCGTCCACCGTGACCATATCAATGGGAGCGCTGCACGCCCAGCGCAAAAAGCTGTCGGTATTCAGCCGCTCCGGCGCTACATACATGATCTTATAGCGCCCCTCGGCGGCCCGCGCCAGCACGGTGCGCTGCTGCCCCGGGGTGAGCGAGCTGTTTAAATACGCAGCGGCCACGCCCGCCTGCACCAAGCTTTCCACTTGGTCCTTCATCAGTGAAATGAGCGGTGAAACCACCAGCGTGATGCCGTTCATGCACAGCGCGGGCACCTGATAGCAAATGGATTTGCCCGCGCCTGTGGGCATGATGCCCAGCACATCGTGCCCGGACAAAATGGCATCCACCAGCTCCCCCTGACCGGGGCGAAAAGAATCGTAGCCGAAAATCTCTTTTAAAATGACCTGTTCATCGCCCATAGCGGCTGCACCTCGTTTTGACTGGAATGCTTTCATTATACACATTTCGGTGAAAAAAAGCCATGACAGCAGAATCATGGAATATGGTTGACATACAGATCACACTTTTGGTACAATGAAAACAGGAAAATAAACAATATACGGTTTAATAACCGGCCAAAAGCCCCGCGCTGGCCCCCGGAAGATCCGCCTGCCGGGCAAGAGGAAGAAAGGCTGAAGGATATGTTTGACTTATTTTGGTATGCATTCCCGGCAATCTTTACGGTAATGTTCGTAACGATTTTCGGCATATTTATTGTCCAGGTCATAAAAGGAACTGCAGACTGGCACCGTAACAACCAGTCGCCGCGTTTGTCTGTGGGGGCAACGGTGGTTGCAAAACGGCAAAACACCACGCATTACACGCATCCAAACGCCGGAGATGTGTCCGGGGCGCATGGATACCACACAACATCGAGCACTCGATACTATGTTACCTTTCAGGTAGAAAGCGGTGACCGTATGGAGCTATCGGTTCCGGGCAGAGAATACGGAATGCTTGCGGAAGGGGATGCCGGAAAGCTTACTTTTCAGGGGACTCGGTATCTATCGTTTGACCGTGTTTGACCGTGTGCCGTTGGAGGGCTGCAAAACATCGGCGGCTCACAACAGATAGGAAAATACAGATTTTAGAATAGCCTTTATTGGAAGGAGCATTTCTATGCCAACCTATCGTTCAAAAAAACGCCGTTCTCCCAAGCGCCGCCAGATCCTGTTTGCGCGGCTGGTGTTTGCGGTATGCTGTGTGCTGCTGGCTGCGCTGCTGGTGTGGGGGGTGAAAGCCGTGCTGGGCGGCCATGAGCACAAGCCCCAAAGCAGCGCCCAAAGCCAAACGGCCGAAAGCCAGAATGCGGCAAGCCTGAGCGAAGCCGAGCAGCTGGCACAGCAAACCCAAACGCAGGAAGCCCAGTGGAGCCAGAACGGCAAGGATTTTATGGCATGGCTGGGGGCGCAAAGCGGCTTTGAAAAGCTGGACTTGACCGTGCAGGAAAACTACCCGTATCTGATTTGTGTGAACCGCGCGGCCAGCTGCGTGACCGTATATACCGACGATGGCACCGGCCAGTACACCCAGCCCTATACGGCCATGGTGTGCAGCGGCGGCAGCGACACCCCCACGGGCATTTTCAACACCCCCGTGCAGTATCCGTGGCGAGCGCTGGCAGGCAATGTGTATGGGCAGTATTCCACCCGCATCTGGGATGCCTATCTGTTCCACTCGGTGCCCTATTACACCCAGCACAAGGACGATCTGGAATATGATGAATTCAATAAGCTGGGCACCCCGGCCTCGCTGGGCTGCATTCGCCTGGCAGTGGCAGATGTGAAGTGGATCTTTGATGAATGCAAGCTGGGCACCACCGTTGTGATCTATGACGATGCCGAAAACCCCGGCCCGATGGGCATGCCCGGCACCCTGACCATTGACCCCGCCGATGAAACCCGCCGCGGGTGGGACCCCACCGACCCGGACCCCGCCAACCCCTACGGCGAGGAGTTTATTAACGGCACCGCCATTCGCACCGAAAAGGCCAAGGCAGACTGGGAAGCATACAAGCAAAACGGCCTGCGCGAAGGCATGACCCCCACACTGCTGCAGGGCTGGAGCCATGACAGCGCCATCGTGGGCACACGAGGATAAAAAGCAAAAGGCCCTTTCCGCTTTTGGAAAGGGCCTTTTGCCTTGCATTACAGAAAAAAGCCGGCCCAAAAAGAGCCGGCTTTTTTCCATAGGAATGGAGAAATGAATAGGAAAAAGCAAGGGATAAAACACCGCAGAAATGCTGCAGATAAAAACAGGAAAGAATCGTTATACAGCGTGTTTCTATGCCTGCATGGGGCCTTGCCGAAGGGGGAAAGGCAGGGCCTTTATTTTGGGAAAGTGCAGGCAGCAAACTTTGGAGCGGGGCAGCGGCGGTGTTGTTTGCGGTTAGGCTTAACTAACTGCAAATAGAATATACCATAGCGCAAGGGGATTGTCAACGATTTTTATAAAAAAATCTGCATTTTTTTTCGTCTGGCTGGGCCGGGGCGGCCAGTGCGGCGTTTTTCGCCCAAAACTGCCGTTGACGAATGCGCCGCGCTGGGGTATCATGTAGATATATATTCGAGTAATCAGGGCGCAAAAGTCAAAGCCCTTACACAACACAAAACAACGAGCCGACCCGGCAAAACGGAGGTTTACGCCTATGAATCCCGTGGCGGAAAAAATTTACAAGATCGGTATTATCCCGGTAATTGCATTCAACAGCGTGGAAGAAGCGCTGCCCCTGTGCCGCGCGCTGGCGGCAGGCGGCCTGCCCGCAGCCGAGGTGACCTTCCGCACCGAGTGCGCCGAAGAATGCATTCGCCTGATCCACAGCGAAATGCCCGAAATGCTGCTGGGCGCAGGCACGGTGCTTACCAAAGACCAAGCCCGCCGTGCGCTGGCGGCAGGCGCACAGTTCATCGTGTCGCCGGGGTATGATCCCGAGGTGGTGCAGTATGTGCTGGAGCAGGGCAGCGTGGCCATGCCCGGCACCATGACCCCCGGCGAAATGCAGCGGGCCATGAACCAGGGCTGCGAAGTGATCAAATATTTCCCGGCCGAAGCCAACGGCGGCGTGGCCATGCTGAAAAACATCGGTGCGGCATTAAAAGGCGCCCGCTGGATGTGCACGGGCGGCATCAATGCCAAGAATGTGCGCGATTATCTTGCCAGCGAGCAGGTGGTGGCTGTGGGCGGCACATGGATGTGCAAAAGCGATATGATCCGCGCCGGTGAGTGGGATAAGATCACCGCCCTGTGCCGCGAGGCTGTGGACGCCATGCTGGATCTGCGCCTAGGGCATGTGGGCCTCAACTGCGCCGATGATGCCGAGGCTGCCCGCACCGCACAGCTGCTGTGCAGCCTGTTCCATATGCAGAGCGCCGAGCAGAGCAACAGCTTTTTTGTGGGCAAGCGCGAGTTTGAAGTGATGAAAGGCGGCGGGCGCGGCACCAGCGGGCACATTGCCATCAAGTGCAGCAACACCGAGCGCGCAATCTATCACCTGCAGCAGCGCGGCATTACCTTTGATGAAAGCAGCGCCAAGCTGGTAAACGGCCGCCGCACCTTTATTTATATGAATGGCGAGATCGCAGGCTTTGCGGTGCATCTGGTAGAAAAATAAGGAGAATGCCATTATGAGAGTTATTACCTTTGGCGAGATCATGATCCGCCTGCAGCCGTATCATCACGAGCGCTTTGTGCAAGCAAGCAATCTGGAATTCACCTTTGGCGGGGGCGAAGCCAATGTGGCGGTGTCGCTGGCAAACTTTGGGCTGGATGCCGCATTCGTTACCAAGCTGCCTGCCCACACCATTGGCCAGTGCGTGGTAAACGATCTGCGCCGATTTGGTGTGGATACCAGCCTGATCACCCGCGGGGGCAGCCGCGTGGGCATTTACTTCAACGAAAAAGGCGCAGCACAGCGCGGCTCGGTGTGCATTTACGACCGTGCGCACAGCGCCATTCAGGAAGCCACTGCCGAGGATTTTGACTGGGATCGGATTTTTGCGGGGGCCGATTGGTTCCACTTTACGGGCATCACCCCGGCGCTGGGCGAAAATCTGGTGCAGCTGTGCCGTGCGGCCTGTCAGGCGGCCAAAGAGCGCGGCGTAAAGATCAGCTGCGATCTGAACTATCGCAGCAAGCTGTGGAGCCATGAGCAGGCCCGTGCCGCCATGAGTGATCTGTGCCAGTATGTGGATGTGTGCATTGCCAACGAGGAAGATGTGAAGGATGTGTTCGGCATTGAGGCCGAGGGCAGCGATGTGCGCGAGGGCAAGCTGAATGAGGCAGGCTATTTAAGCGTGGCCAAGCAGCTGGCAGACCGCTTTGGCATGGAAAAGGTGGGCATTACCCTGCGCGAAAGCCACAGCGCTTCCGACAATGGCTGGAGCGCACTGCTGTACAACGCCCAAAGCGGCGAATATTTCTTCTCGCGCAAGTATGAGATCCATATCGTGGACCGTGTGGGCGGCGGCGACAGCTTTGCCGCAGGCCTGATCTATTCGATCCTGACCGGAAAAACCGACAAGCAGGCCGTAGAGTTTGCCTCGGCGGCTTCGGCGCTCAAGCACACCATTGAGGGTGATTTCAACATGGTGTCGGTGGCCGAGGTGGAAAAACTGGCCGGGGGCGATATCTCCGGGCGCATTCAAAGATAACAAAGGGCACAATGGGCCTTTTGCAAATACAGTGCCGGAACACCCGGCGGAATTGTTGGAGGGAACAATCATGGCAAAAAAGAGCATTAAGCAAACCGTGCAGGCTGCAAAGGCCGAAACCAAAAAGGCCCTGGAAGCTGCCGAACCTGTGATCACAAACGCTGTGGAAGAGCTGCAGGCCGCTGCAGAGCCCGTGATGAAAAAAGCCCGTGAAACCGCCGAGCAGGCCATGGAAAAGGCTGCCCCCGCTGTGAACGCCGCCGAAAAAAAGGTGCGCGAGAGCAGCCGCAAGATCCGTGCCGCCATGGTGCCGGAGGTGTATGTGCAGGCTTGCGGCCGTGAGCTGGATGTGGCCGAAATTCAAGAGCGCTGCCGCGCTGCCTACCGTGCCACCCACAAGATCGGCATTCACTCCATGAAGGTGTATATCAAGCCCGAGGAAAGCGCCGCCTACTATGTAATCAACAAGGAAACCGGCAAGATCGAGCTGTAATGCACAGCCGCAGGCAGAATAAGCAATAAAAATCAGCCGCCCCTCCGTGTGCTTTGGCACGGGAAGGGCGGCTGTTGTTTTGCCGGTGTTATGAGTAAATTTTCACAGTAAGGGTCAGCGGCTCACTTTGCACGCCGGAAGGGCTTGTGGTATAGGCGGTGATGGTGTAGTTGTTGGGCTCTTCCAGGCAGTAGGAGATCGAATCCTCGGCAGTCAGCGCTTCTTCGCTGTGCCACAGCTCTTCGCCGGTGCCATGGTCACACACGCTCACGGTCACGGTGGCCGATTCGTTGGGCTCGTCCTCATTCAGATGCACCTTCATCCATGTGCCGGTGCTGTAGGCGCTGCCGTCATACAGGCTGCATTCCGGTGCAAGCGGGTCAGGCGAGGAAGGGGCGGGCGTGGGTTCTGGTGTGGGCTCGGGGGTAGGCTCCGGCTGGCTGCTCTGGCTTTCGGCAGCCTGTGAGCTGGCGCTGCTGGAAGCGGTGTTTTCGCCGCTGCCGGGCTTGGGCACACCGCCTCGCACAAGCAGCGCCA
>Ga0129316_1000540_pt1 | contig 20435 bp, 24 predicted proteins | sample Cm1ome_2_FD_94429 | JGI IMG/M metagenome (GOLD analysis project Ga0129316, IMG submission 94429) | Eastern black-and-white colobus group fecal microbial communities from Wisconsin, USA - Cm1022B metagenome | ecosystem: Host-associated > Mammals > Digestive system > Large intestine > Fecal...
TATTAGAATTAAAAAGAAATCGAGCCTTTACGAAAGCAGTTTCTAATATGGCAATTATGGATATTACGGATATTGAACCACTTCTTATGGCTGTTTATGAACTGTTGGAGGAAAACGGAATTTTTGTCTTTGCAACGCAACACCCTTGTTTTGTCACGTTGACTGAAAAATATATGACACCGCACAGTTACTATGATATAGCGATTGAAGGGCAGCCGGAGGAGCAGATTTATTATCATCGTTCCATACAAGATATTTTTAACCTTTGTTTTAGAGCTGGATTTGTCATTGATGGATTTTATGAAGAATGTTTCAAAACCAACAAAGAAATTCCTATGGTAATGATAGTAAGGCTTAAGAAGGTAAAACGTGATAGCTTAAAATAAATTCAAGTTTGTCTGGTAAATAGCAAAGCCAGCCGAGCCAGCGGGCGGTCAAGATGAACGGGCTTCGCCCACCGTTGACAGTCCCGCCCGGTTTTGCGGTTAGGCAGTCAAGGAGCGACAGCCTAAATTGCTGTCGCTCCTTACTATCATAAAAAGCAACTACCAACCAGCCACAGCCCTTTTGGGATGAACGGGGGATTTTCCATGACCTGTACAGAAGAATATCGGGAACATATCGAGTACACCTTCCATGCCTTTTGCAAAGTCGTTATCCAAAATGCAACGATCAACGCAGCGAGGACACGGAGCAGGAAGCACAAAAGAGAAATATCCCTTGAATACCTTACAGAAAAAAGTTTTACAGTATTACAAAAATAAAAGCCTATACCATTTGGGGAAGAAAAGACATATAATAGCCAAGACGACAACAATCAGAAGCTATGGAGGGTAATAATGGAATATACTAAGGAAGATTTAATTGAAGCAAAAAGGCAAATTGATTCAACATTGCATAAATTACGGGAAACAATAATAACCTTTGAAGCAAAAGAAAATCCGGAGAGATATAAGTCACAAATCACTTTGGGGAAAAGACGAATAAAGGCTTTTGAAATAGCAAATTACTTTATAGGAAACGAAATTGAAAACAGTTAGTAAATTCAAAACTCTGGTTTCGCGGCAAGTGAAATCGTTAGGCAGTATAAATTAAGTTTGAGAAAAGATAGGCGGCGCATCTTGCGCCCCTTGGCAGACTCGCATACCCACGTATAGCCTCGCCTGCCAAGGAACACAATCTGCTTGCCTCTCTTTCCTCAAACGGCTTTGGTGAAAGAATTTCACATTTATAAATTTGCAAAGTCAGCAGTGATAGTTAATAGCAAGATGAAAACCAATGGCATTTCTAATCAAAAAGGAGGATAACAATATATGCTAAGTCCGAAAGAAGTAGTGAATAAATGGGTAGACGCTTTTAATGACGGTGATGTGGACATGATTATTAGTTTGTATGATAATAATGCAACAAACCATCAAGTTGCAAATGAACCTGTTGTAGGAGTTGCGGCTATTAGAGAAATGTTTGCAAATGAGTTTGCAACTGCAAAAATGGTTTGTATTGTGGAAAATATTTTTGAAGATGGGCAATGGGCTATCTTAGAGTGGAAAGACCCGTTAGGATTGCGCGGATGCGGATTTTTCCATGTTGTAAATGAAAAGATATTATTCCAGCGTGGATATTGGGATAAACTTTCTTTTTTAAAGCAACATAATCTCCCTGTAAAAGAATAATGAGAAGAAAATTAAAGTATAAGAAAGGGTACAAACATTGATAAGTTGTTTAACAAGGGACGGCTGCAGGAATAATATTGCAGTTGCAAAGGAGTGACTGGCTATGAAATACAGCAAAATAATAACATTAAAGAATGGTATGGAATGTTGTTTGAGAAATGCAACTGAAAGTGATGGACAGCTTGTATTAGATAACTTCAATTTAACTCATACCCAAACCGACTATTTGCTTACATATCCCGATGAAAACACTTTTGATGCAGCACAAGAAAGCCGGATTCTAAAAGAGAAGGAAAATAGTGAAAATGAAATTGAGATTATTGCTATAATTGATGGCGCAGTTATAGGGACTGCTGGAATCGAGGCAGTAGGGGCGAAATACAAGGTACGGCATCGTGCTGAATTTGGTATTAGCGTTCTGAAAAAGTTTTGGGGACTTGGAATTGGACAAGCATTGATGGCTTCGTGTATTGAATGTGCTAAAACCGCGGGATATAGTCAGCTGGAATTGAGTGTAGTTGCTGAAAATGCAAGGGCATTTTCCATGTATAAAAAAGTTGGATTTATCGAATATGGCAGAAATCCGAAAGGTTTTAATTCTCGTAAGACAGGGTTTCAAGAAGTTATTTATATGAGGTTGGAATTGTAACGGTCATACCGATTCAAGCATTATTATAGGTATCTGAAAACTTAATAATCGCCATACACAAATGGAAAAATGCGAAAACAGGGAATCACAAAAAGGTTTCCTGTTTTTTTTGCACCTATTTTTGGCATTTTTGAAAACCGCCAGTATTATGCCGTACAAAAGAGATAGAAAGAAATTTCCGAAAATCTCCGCCTAATTCTCGAACATCTCGCTTGTAAAGGGTGAAAATCCGCCCATATTACCGCAAAACCTTAATGCAAGCGGAAAAGTCAAGATTATGCTTTGGGATATCTTAATGGGAATGAAACCGCTTTGTGCCGCAAACGGCAATTAAATAATAATATGTTTATGCAAATGGTACGGGTTTTGTCCGTACTATTTTTGCAATTGTGGACATTTAAAACGGTATTTTTGATACTATGAATATAAACATAAGGGGAACGCTGTTTTTGCGGCTTTTAGAGTCCGCAAACATAGTGTTTATGCACTCTGTAAAAGCCAAAACATTCCTATGCGTTTACCATACTATGACATAAAACATGTGTATCGTCAGATTGACGGTACGCCTTAAATTTTACGGTCTGTTTTCGATAATCAGTTGTCTTGCAACGGTGAACATTGCCGCGTCAACAACGGGAATGTTGTGGTAACAAATGTCAAGTAAAAATTGCTTGTCATAGTTAAATGACGGATTTACGGATTGATATATTTGCTCATATGCTGCTTTTCGTGCGTTTTCCAAATCTCTGCCATTTCTAACATCAGTTAAAATGTCTGCATGCAATACTTTCAAATATTCCTCATATTGTCTGTAAACTTCAGGACGGAGCATTTTATCGCACGTTATCCGAATTGCATTTTGCGATATTGCGGATAGTATTGTAACCGTAGTCGTCAGCTTGATTTGACATAACCGCTTTACGAATTGCGTTATTCGCTTTGCAGCTTGCCGAACCGTAGCTTTCGCCGTTTTGTACATTGTCCCAAATTCCGCTGATAGGATTTTCAGTGATTTGAATTTGATGTTTCGTTGCACTGTCTGGTGCTCTTTCTCTCGGAATTTTTGCCGCAAATGCTGTTGTGCTCGTTACTGCAATTATTGATAATATGATATAAATTTTTTCATTTTATTTTTATCCAATGCTTTTGCTCAAAAGTGGAACATAAAAGCCTGTTTTTGAGGGATTTAATATACTTTCATTACTTTGTTGTTTTTAACCGTCAAAATGCTTGATTTCAAGCCATTTCAGACGGTCAAAATTTCTACTGTTATATCATACAAATATCTCAAATCGCTGTTTTTTTATTCTTATTTCCCTATTCCACCGCAACAAACACATGAAGCAGCTCATGGCTGGCGGCGGCATCATCGTCATCGGCACGACCCTCATCCCCCTGCTGTCGGGGCTGTTTTAAGGGCGGCGGCCTATGGACTTTCTCACCGACTGGCTCACAGACTGGCTGAAAGAGCTGCTGATCGGCGGCATCATGGGGAACCTTGAGGGGCTCTTTGATACCGTCAATGCCCAGGTCGGAGAGATTGCGGTACAGGTAGGGACGACCCCGGCGGCATGGAACGCCGGGGTTTTCTCCCTTATCCGCCAGCTTTCCGAGACGGTGATTTTACCCATCGCCGGGCTGGTGCTGACCTTTGTTGCCACCTATGAGCTGATACAGATGCTCCTTGAAAAAAACAATATGCACGAAGTGGACGTGGCGAACCTCTACAAATGGATGTTCAAGACCGCGTGCGCGGTGCTGATACTCTCCAACACATTCAATATCGTCATGGCCGTTTTTGACGTGTCGCAGAGCGTGATTTCCCGTTCCGCCGGGCTGATACGAGGCTCCACGGCGGTTTCCGGGGATATGTTAAGCAACCTCCAGACCACGCTGGAGGGGATGGATTTGGGCCCGCTTTTGGGGCTGTGGCTCCAGTCCTCCGTCATCGGCCTTACCATGCAGGCGCTTGGCATCATCATTTTTGTGCTGGTCTACGGAAGAATGATAGAGATATATTTGCTGACCAGTTTAGCGCCCATCCCCGTGGCGACCCTCTCCAACCGGGAGGTGGGCGGCATGGGGCAGAACTACTTAAAATCCCTGTTCGCCGTGGGCTTTCAAGGGATGCTCATTCTGGTATGCGTGGGCATCTATGCGGTGCTGGTGCAGGGCATCGCCGCCGGGGGCGACCCCATCGGCGCGATATGGGGAACCGTGGGCTATACGGTGCTCCTTTGTTTCATGCTGTTCAAAACCGGGACAATCGCCCGCAGCATCTTCGGGGCCCACTGATTAGCGGCACTTTGAGACAAAATGTCCCAAAGCCGGGAAAGGAGGCCGGATATGCCGAGGCGGTACAAGCTGGGCCCGGACGGGGAAATGCGCCGGACGTGGGACGGCAAACTTCCGGAGGAATTTGGCCAGCGGGATATGCTGGCGTTCATGGTAGATACGGACTTACATCTGCAAGGAACCGTATCAAAAGAAACACTCGCCGCGATAAACGCGGCGGGCTACGACTATAAGGGCGGGGCCGTCATGCCCCGGCCCGGAAAGGAGGATTTACCTATGGCGAACACGCAGACGGCGGTGCAGACCGCTGAAATGATGGAGGCGGCCCAGGAGGAAATGCACCGTCTGATTTTCGAGGTCCCCATCGCGGAGCTGGCGCAGAACCAGGGCATCAGCATTGACGAGGCCGTGGCCCTCCGGGTGGAGCAGAACCTTGCCGCCGCCACTATCCCCATCGAGGTATCGGTGCGGCCCATTGAGCCCCAGGGCAAGCTGATTGGCTTTGCCAGCGTGAACTTCGGCGGCGTGGTGGTGGACGACTTCAAGGTGGTAAATGGGCAGAACGGCATCTTTTTGGGGGCTCCCAGCAAGCCCGACCCCACCAGCAGGACGGGCTACCGCTCCACGGTGCGTATCACAGACCGGGCCACCCAGGAACGGCTGAACGCGGCGGGGGTGGAGGCTTACCATACGGCGGTGGATAAACTGATTGCCCGGGCCGAGGCGGTGCGCCCCGCGCCCATCCGGGAACAGATGGACAAGGCGGGAAAGGAGGCCGCGCAGAAGAACGCCGCCCGCCCCGCCCCGGCAAAGGGAAAGGAGGGACGGGATGGCAGATAGCCCTACTTCGGGACAAATTGTCCCAAAGGCCCCGGGGCTGTACCTTATGGACGGCATCGCGGGCCTGCGCTCCCTCCCGGAGCACTCCGTTGATATGCTTTTGACCGACCCGCCCTACGGCACGACCCGCAACTACTGGGACGTGCCTTTGCCGCTCCCGGAGCTGTGGGAGGCGGTGCGCTGGGCGGTCAAGCCCTCCGGGGCGGTGCTGTTCTTCGCGCAGTGCCCCTACGACAAGATTTTGGGCGCGTCCAACCTCTCCATGCTCCGCTATGAGTGGGTATGGTACAAGAGCCGCTGTACGGGATTTCTCAACGCCCGCCGCGCCCCGCTGAAAAAGACGGAGAACATTCTGGTATTTTACCAGCGGCTCCCCTTATACAACCCGCAGTTTGAACAGGGCAAGCCCTATAAGAAAATCGCGTCCCGGCGCGACCAGAGCCCCAACTATGGGAAGTTCGTCCGCTCCGGCAGCGGCTCGGAGGACGGGCGGCGGTTCCCGGGGAACCTGCTTTCATTCCAGACCGTGACCCGTACCGTCCACCCCACCCAAAAGCCCGTGGAGCTGTGCGAGTATTTCATCAAGACCTACACCGACCCCGGCTAGGTGGTGGCGGACATCTGCGCGGGCTCCGGCACGACTGCGGTGGCCGCCGTCAACACGGGGCGGGAGTTTATCTGCTTTGAGACGGCCCCGGCCTTTTTCGGCCCGGCCACGGAGCGCATCGAAAAGGCGCGGGCGGCGGTGGCCGCTGGTGGGAAAGGACTGTAAATCCGGGGACTTCGGGACATTTTGTCCCAAACTGAATTGAGAAAGGAGGCTACAAATGCCCTATGTAAACGTACCTAACGATTTATCCAAAATCAAGACAAAGGTTGCTTTCAACCTTACCAAACGCCAGCTTGTGTGTTTCGGCGGTGCGGCCCTTGTGGGAGTCCCCTCCTACCTGCTGGCCCGGAGCGCCCTTGGGAACACGGCGGCCCTGTTTCTGATGCTGGGCATCATGCTCCCGGCGTTCCTGCTGGCGATGTATGAGAAAGACGGCCTGCCGCTGGAAAAGGTGGTGAAGAACATCATCCGGGCCCGGTATCTGCGGCCCGGCGTGAGGCCCTACCAGACCGGGAACATCTACGCGCCCTTTACCGGGCAGGCGGGAAAGGAGGCAGTGAATGGAAAACCGAAAAAGCAGACGGAAGAATAAGGCGGCACTGTCCGCCCAGCAGTCCATCCCCTATGTGGCGATGCACCCGGACGGCGTGTGCCAGCTCCCCGGCGGGCTCTACACCAAAACCGTGGAATATGAGGACATCAACTATTCCGTGGCATCCACCGAGGATCAGTCCGCGATTTTCAGCGGGTGGAGCTCGTTCCTCAACTACTTCGACAGCTCTCTCCCGTTCCAGCTCTCCTTTATCAACCGCCGTTCCCATTCCACTGACCGCTACGAGGTGAACATCCCCGCCCAGCAGGATGACTTTGACAGCATCCGGGGCGAGTTCGTGGGGATGCTGAAACGGCAGATTGCCCGCTCCAACAACGGCATTGAACGCTCCAAATACATCACCTTTGGCGTTCCCGCCGAGGGCATCGCCGCCGCCCGGCCCCGGCTTGACCGGGTGGAGGCGGACGTGATGGGCAACCTCCACCGGCTGGGCGTTCCCTCGGCCCCGCTGGACGGGCGGGAGCGGCTGGCCCTCCTGCATGGGCAGATGCACCCCGGACGGCGGGAGCCGTTCCGCTTTAGCTGGGCGGATATTTCCAAAACGGGCATGGGTACAAAGGACTTCATCACCCCCAGCGGCGGTTTTGACTTTAGGGGCTCCCGGTTCTTCCGGGTGGGCGGCTTTTGGGGCGCGGCGTCCTATCTCCAGATTTTGGCGTCCGAGCTCTCCGACCGCCTTTTGCGGGAAATTCTGGAGCTTGACGCGGAGCTCACCGTCACCATGCACATACAGACCGTTGACCAGTTAAAGGCGATAAAGACCATCAAGGGGAAAATCTCGGACATCGACAAGATGAAAGTGGAGGAGCAGAAAAAGGCCGTCCGCGCCGGGTATGACATGGACATTCTTCCCCCCGACCTTATCACCTTTTCCAAGGACGCGGCGGAGCTCTTGGGGGATTTGCAGTCGCGGAATGAGCGGATGTTCCTTTTGACGTTCACCGTCATCAACCTCGCCCCCACCCGCCAGCGGCTGGAGAATGACGTGTTCACCGTCTCCGGCATCGCGCAGAAATACAACTGCGCCTTAAAGCGGCTGGACTGGCAGCAGGAACAGGGCTTTATGTCCTCGCTGGCCCTCGGTTATAACGAGGTGCAGATACAGCGGGGCATGACCACCAGCTCCACCGCGATTTTCATTCCCTTTATGACGAGGGAGCTCCGCATGGGCGGGCAGGCCCTCTACTACGGCATGAACGCACTTTCCCACAACGTCATCATGGCTGACCGCAAAAAGCTGAAATCCGCTAACGGGATGTATCTCGGCTCCACGGGCTCCGGCAAGAGCTTTGCCGCCAAGCGGGAGCTTATCAATGTTTTCCTTGCTACCCAAGACCGCATCGTTATCGTTGACCCGATGGGGGAATATTCCCCGCTGGTGCGGCGGCTGGGCGGGCAGGTCATCGAGATCGCCCCGGACAGCCCCCACCACATCAACCCGATGGATATTGAAATGGGGCTCAATGACGAGGACAGCCCGCTATCTATGAAAGCGGATTTTCTTCTTTCCCTCTGTGAGCTGGTGGTGGGCGGCAAGGACGGCCTGCAACCTATCGAAAAAACCGTGATTGACCGCTGTGTGCGGCTGGTGTACCGGGAGCTCGCGCTGGGGCTGGAGAGCGCGAAAATGCCTTTGCTCCAGGACTTGTATGAGGAATTGCTCAAACAGCCGGAGCCGGAGGCAAAACGGGTGGCGACTGCGCTGGAGCTCTACTGTACGGGCTCCCTTAACCTGTTCAACCATCCGACCAACGTGGACCTGAGCTCCCGGGTGGTGTGCATCGTTCTGAAAGGGCTGGGGGAGAACCTCCGCAAGATTGCGATGCACGTCACCAACGAGTTTGTCACCTCGGCGGTGAACGCCAACTACAAAAACGGCGCGGCGACATGGTGCTACTTTGACGAGTTCCACATCCTGCTCCGCGACCCGCTGACCGCCAGCTACTTTGTGGCGGTGTGGAAGATGCTCCGAAAAAAGGGCTGTGTTCCCTCGGCACTCACGCAGAACGTGAAAGACCTTTTGGCCAGCCGGGAGATTGAGAACATCCTCGACAACACCGATTTTCTCGTTTTGCTCTCCCAGGCCCAGAGTGACCGGGCCATCATCGCAAAACAGCTCGGCATTTCCGAGCACCAGCTCTCCTACATCACCCACAGCAATTCCGGCGAGGGCCTGCTGTTTTACGGGAATGTGACGATACCCTTTGTTGACCGTTTCCCCAAGGGGGAGATTTACAACCTGCTCACCACCCGCCCGGAGGATATAGCCAATGACCAGAGGAACGAATAGCGCCGGGCCTGCCGGGGACAGAACCACTTCGGGACAAAATGTCCCAAAGTCCCCGCGTGGGCTCAAAAACAAAAAATCCAAGTTCCGCATGGAAAGCGAACAGGAAAAAATCAGCAAATCCAAGCTCCGCATGGAGACGCGGGAGGACAAGCTGAACCGGGCCCGGAAAAAGCTGGAGGGGAAAAAGCCGCCCAAGCCCAGGGGCCCGGTGCGCCGGGTGCTGGGGGCCGCCAGGTGGAGCGCCCACGGCTTTGTGCATGGGAAGATATACGAGGTGGAGCATGAAAATGTGGGAACCGAGGGGGTCCACCGCTCGGAGGTGCTGGGCGAGGCCGTTCTCCGGCAGGGGACGCGGTATGTAAAAAAGCGCGTCCGGGAGCACCCGGCCCGGGCCGTCCACAAGGCCGAGGCGCAGTATATCAAGGCCCGGGCGGACTACCAGTTCCGGGTGGCCGCTCAGGAGAACCCGGAGCTCTCAAAAAATGCCGTCACCCGCTACTGGCACAAACAAAAGCTGAAAAAGCAGTACGCCAGACAAGCAAGGCAGGCGGCGAAACAGACCGCCAAACACGGCGCAAAGGCCGCCGAAAAAACCGCTGTCACCACAGAAAAGCTGGCGGAGCGGGCCGTGGGCTTTGTGAAACGGCATCCCGTGGGGGTGCTGATTGCCCTTGCCTGCATAGTGCTGATATTCTCTCTCCAGTCCTGCGCGTCCTCGCTTGTCTCTCTGGGGAACGCCGCCGCCGGAGCGGTGGGGGCCACCACCTACCCCGCCGAGGACGGGGATATGCTGGGGGCCGAGGCGGACTACTGCGCGTTGGAGGCGGAGCTCCAAAACTATCTTGATACCTACGAAAGCACACACGACTATGACGAGTACCACTATGATTTAGATACCATCGAACACGACCCCTATGTGCTGGTTTCCATTCTCAGCGCATGGCATGAGGGGGAGTGGACGCTGGCGGATGTCCGGCCCACCTTGCAGATGCTCTTTGACCGCCAGTACACGCTGACCGAAAACGTGGTAAAGGAGCGGCGGTACTACATCGAAACAGACACATGGACGGACGAGGAGGGCAACACCCATACAGACAGCTACCGGGTGTATTACGATTATTACATCTGCACCGTGACGCTGGATAACTTCAACCTTTCCCATCTCCCGGTCTACATCATGGGGGAGGAAAAGGTTTCCCAGTATTCCCTCTACATGGCTACGCTGGGGAACCGCCCCGACCTGTTCCCCGGCTCGTCCTATGTGGGGAAGTACACCGCCCCACCCAACAGCTACGAGGTGCCGGGGGAATATCTGGACGACGCCACCTTTGCGGCGATGCTCTCCGAGGCCGAGAAATATCTCGGTTATCCCTATGTTTGGGGCGGGAGCTCCCCGGCCACGTCCTTTGACTGCTCCGGCTTTGTGTCGTGGGTGGTCAACCATTCCGGCTGGAACGTGGGACGGCTGGGGGCCCAGGGGCTTTACAACATCTGCACCAGAACAAGCTCCCCCCGCCCCGGCGACCTTGTTTTCTTCAAGGGAACCTATGACACGCCGGGAGTCTCCCACTGTGGCATCTATGTGGGGGACGGGATGATGATACACTGTGGCGACCCCATCAGCTACGCCAACCTAAACAGCAGCTACTGGCAGTCCCACTTCTACGCCTACGGGCGTTTACCGTGAAAAGGAGGTTTTCAATGGCAATCAGCAAAAGCGCAAAAATCATGGCCGAGATTGATAAGATCAAGGCCAAAATCAGCGACCAGCAGGCCCGGCTGAAAGAGCTGGAACAGAAACACAAGGAGGCCGAGAACGAGGAGATCGTGGACATCGTGCGGGGCATGAGCATTTCCCTTGAGGAGCTCCCGCTGGTGCTCCAGCGCATGAAAGCCGGGGACGCTTTGGGACAAAATGTCCCGAAGTCCGCCGGGACGGACAAGGAGGTGTCTGAATGAAAAAGAAATATCGTGTGATTGCGGCGGCGTTGTGCGCCGCTTTTTTGATGTGCGGCATCACCACCACGGCCTACGCCGGGGGCGGCGAGGAATGGGAGGATTGTACGGGCGGGCCGGAATGGGAGGGGCTTGACCCGGTGGAGCCCGCCGAGCCTGCCGAGCCTCCGGAGGCGGAGCCCAACCCGTTCACCCCGGACGGCCAGGGGACGATGGTGGATAACGCCACGGACAGGGACGGCAAGGAATTTTTCACCATCATGGCGGCGGACGAGTCCGTGTTCTATCTGGTGATTGACCGCCAGCGGGAGACGGAAAACGTGTACTTTCTGAACGCCGTCACGGTGGCCGATTTGATGGCCCTTGCGGAGCCCTCCCCGGAGGCCGTCCCCGAACCGCTCCCGGAGGCGGAGCCCGAACCCACCCCCGAGCCGGAGCCGGAACCCGAGCCGGAAAAGTCCGGCGGGGCGGGGACGCTCCTGCTGGTGCTGGCGGTGCTGGGCATCGGCGGCGGGGCCGGGTGGTACTTCAAAATCTACCGCCCCAAACAGCAGCAGGCCGCCGGGCCCGGCGAGGACTATGACGAGGCCGGGGAATACGGCGAGGACTATGGCGGCGAATATGACGACCTCCCCCCGTGGGATGAGGAAGAGGATAAGGAGGGCGGCGAATGAATTTTACATCAAACCCTTTGGAACGGGAAATGAAACGCCGCCCCCGGCCCCGGGCTCCCCGCCCGGAACAGCCGCCCAGGGGCTCCCGGTGCTGCGGCTGTCCCTACTGGCGGGGCATCCCCTGCGGCTCCTGCTTTCAGAGCCTTTTGAAAAAGCCGGGCGGGAGGTGATACTGTGCGCGAGCTGACCCGTGAGGAAAAGGCCGCCATCCGCTCCCTTGTGGTGAAATGGTGCGCCAACTATGACCGGGAATACGGCTGTCTGCCCCTCGACTGCGAGTGCTATATGCTGGGGAAATGCTGGACGGGGGCTTACTGCCGCTACTTCCGGGAGACCGTCCTGCCGCTGAACCCGGTGCTGGAGGCCGCCCTCAATACCGTGGGGCCCGCCTCGGAAACCCGGCCCTGCCCTATCTGTGGGCGGCCCTTTCTCCCGGACGGGCGGCGGCGCTACTGCTCCGGGGCTTGCTCTAAGGCCGCAAGGCAGAAGAAACAGCGGGGCTATATGCGGAAATACCGGGGTGATGCGTGAGCATTTAGGCCCTAAAAAAACCGCTGTTTTCAAGGCTTTCCGGGGGCGTTTTCGGGGCGGGCCATACTTTTACACGTCCTGCCCCGATTTCCCCAAATAGTGCTAACATTTCGAGAGGAGGCTACAATGGACAAAAATCAAGGCTATGCAATCTTAAAGGCCGTTATGCTGGAAAATGGCCGGGGCTTTGCGCTGGGGGAGCATCCCACGGCCCCATCCCCTTTTGTGACGTGGGCCTGCTATGATGACGAACACGGCATACGGCAGTATGAGTGGGGGCATTACGGCAGTGACCGGGCCGCGCTGGAGCAGGACTTGCTGGAGCGTGTGGAGAACTACCAGGAGCAGTTTTCCGTCAAGGTGGCCCAGGTGGAGGCCCCCGGCCTTTACAAGTATTATTCCACCCAGCGGCCCGTGGCTCCCGGTACGTTCCCCAAGCCTGCGGGCAACGCGCCGGACGAGATTGAAAACTACGATAAGCGCATCCCCGTGGAGGGCAGCGCGTTCATGGCGTGGGGGCATCTGACCTACACAAAACCGCTGACCGAAAAGCAGGCGGCGGACTATGAGCTCCGGCCCGCGCCGGAGGTTTCCGGCTTACTGCGTGAGGGCGGCAGGCCCCGCCCGATTGCCGAACAAATGAAAGAGGCCGCAAAACTGGCCGGGGAACGGCAGGCCCCCGCCGCGCCCAAACGGGACGCGCCCGACCGGGGCGGCAGGTAGCCGTGGCCGGAAAAAAGCGCCGCCGCCCCATCCACCTCCATGTGATGGTGTCCGAGGACGAGCAGGCGCTTATCCGGGAACGCATGGCCCAGGCGGGCATCCGCAACATGGGGGCCTATATGCGCCGGATGGCCCTGTGCGGCTATGTGCTCCAGGTTGACCTTGCCCCCGTCCGGGAGCTGGTGTCCCTCCAGCGGCGGTGCTCAAACAACCTCAATCAAGTGGCTATCCATGCCAACACCTACGGGGGAATTTACCCCGAGGAAATCAAGGCTCTGCAACGGGACTACTCCGACTTGTGGGGCCCTCTGTCCGATTTGCTGAAACAGCTTGCCGCGCTGGTGGAGCTGTGACTTGCTGGGGAGCGGTGTCGTGCCGCTCCCCGCTTTTTTGTACTTCGGGACATTTTGTCCCAAAGTCCCACCGAGAGGAGGTGCTACCACGGCCACGACCTATATCCGGCCCTACAAGCAGGCGGCGGGAATAAGCGCCGCTCAGACGATGGAGGAGCGTTTTGCCTACGGGCTCAACCCGCAAAAGCTGGGGGACGTTTCTTCCCACCTCTGCGACCCGGCCACAGCCGCCACTGAGTTTCTGCTGGTGAAAAGCCAGTACCAGGCGGCCACCGCCCGACCCGTGGAGCGCGGGGCTCTGTTTTTCCAGGTGCGGCAGGCATTCCCGCCCGGCGAGGTGACGGCGGAGGAGGCCAACAAAATCGGCTATGAAACGGCGATGCGCTGGACAAAAGGCAAGTACCAGTTTTTCGTCTGCACCCATACCGACAAGGGGCACATCCACAATCACATTTACTACAATTCCACGGCCTTTGACTGCTCCCGGAAATTCCATAATTTCATCGGCTCCAGCTTTGCCCTCCGGCGGCTGTCTGACCGGGTATGTCTGGAGCATGATTTGTCCGTGATACAAAACCCCAGCCAGCACAGCAAGGGCCGCTTTCTGCACTATGGCCAGTGGATAGGCGACAAGCCGCCGTCTGCAAAACAGCGGGTGCGGCTGGCGATCATCGCGGCCCTTGAAAAAAAGCCCGCCGACTTCGCCGCGTTCCTCTTATCTCTGGAGGAGTCCGGCTTTGCCGTCAAGCGCGGGCGGGGCGGCGTGGTGTCGTTTCTTGCTCCGGGGAATGACAAGTACACCCGGCTCCGGGCATCTACGCTGGGCCCCGGTTTTGACCCCGAGGAGATCCGGGCGGTGATTGCCGGAGAGCGGCCCCTCCCCGAGCTCCCCAAGGATGCGCCGCCCCCGCCCCGGAGGGTGAGCTTTATCATTGATATTCAACAGCGCATGGCCGAGGGCAAGGGCCCGGCTTATGAACGGTGGGCCAAGGTCTACAATCTGAAGCAGATGGCCGCCGCCCTCCAGTTCCTGCAAGAAAACAATCTCACCGATTATGACGCGCTGGCGGCAAAGACCACAGCGGCGGTTGACCGGGCCCACACGCTGGCCGGGGAGCTCCAGACCACGGAGGCCGCCCTCTCCAAAGTCTCCGGGCTCATGGGGGCTGTGGTGGACTACGCCAAGGCCCGGCCCGTGTTCGATGGCTACAAGGCGGCCCGGTACTCGAAAAAGTATCTTGCCGAGCACGAGGCGGAGCTTGCCACCTACCGGGCGGCCCGGGCCGCTATGAATGAATTGTTAGGCGGAGAAAAGCTCCCGAAAATGGACGTACTGAAAAAACAGCGGCGGGAGCTGGCGGAAAAGAAAAAGACCCTCTATGCCGAATATCGGCAGGCCCAGCGGGATATGCGGGAGGCCGTGGCGGTCAAGGCCAACATCGACCATCTGCTCGGACTGACGGACGGGCGGGACGATAAGGAACAGACGCGATAGCGGCGGTGACGCAGCCAACCTCTTTGGGACATTTTGTCCCAAAGAGCCGGGTTTGGGGAGGCTCCCCAACAAGCATTTTTGCGGGCCTGCGGCCCAGCAAAAATTTCGGAGTGTGGCCACATCCGAATTGCTTGCCGTTTGTGCGCTCCCCTATACATGGCGGTTTATTTATTGTTGCTATTGACTTCCTAACAATGTTAGGATATAATATTCCTAACGATATTAGGAACGGAGGCCAATTATGCCACGACAAGGTCTAAATACGGAAACTGTTGTAAAAACTGCAGCCTTATTAGTAGAAGAAAGCGGCTATGAAAGTCTAACCCTACATAAGCTGGCATCAAGATTAAATGTAAAACCCGCCTCACTATATACGCACATTAAAGGAATTGATGAACTGTATATTTCCCTCGCTAATCTGGCACTAAATCAGTTAAGCGCTATGATGTTAGATGCCGCTGAAGGGAAAAAACGGGGAGATGCACTTCGGGCAGTATCTGTTGCTTATTGTAATTATGTAAAACAAAATCCAGAAATGTATCAAATGATTATGAAAATCCCTCATAGTAATTCAGATGCGTTGATTAAAACAGGGCGGATAGTCAAATCAGTTTTATTTAAGATATTATCACAGTACACAGCAGACAATGCAAAAATAATTTTTTATTCTCGCTATTATCACAGTATTTTACATGGGTTTGTTTCATTAGATCGAGCCGGATTTTTTAATGACGCATTTTCCACAGATGCAAGTTTATTGAATATAGTAGATAACCTTATCGAACAACTCGAAAGAATTTAGCCTATTCAGCAGGGAGGTTTCAAACAAGAATGGACGTCTTAATATTTGAATGTAAAGGTATGAAAAACGGAGAGAAATTCCCCTTAGTAAATACAGGGCGAGGTCAAGATATTTCACCCGAATTTTTGATAAAGAATTTATCTCCATATGCAAAAACCATCGCTATCACGCTTGAAGATATAAAGCATCCGCTTTTTAAGAATTTTACACATTGGCTTATTTGGAATTTGCCCGCAGACGAAAAAATAAGAGAGGCAATTCCAAGTGGAAAGATTGTTCCAAGTTTAGGAAATGCCAGCCAAGGGATCGGCTATGGACTGTATAAGTATGCTGGCCCTAAACCGCCAAAGGGTAAGCAACATTTATATCGTTTTACTATTTATGCTCTTGACAGTAAAATTGACTTGAAATTTCCGCATACAAAAAACAATTTTATCAAAAAAACAAAGGGACACATTATTCAGCAAGGCAGTATTATCTGTGAATTTGAGTAGAGAAATATGTATCTGGACATAGTAGCCTGGAGTTCAAATTTTTACCATTCCACAAAAATGGTATGTTTATTTCGCTTTGGGACAAATTGTCGCAAAGCGCTATCCTAAAAAGCAACAGTTGGAGATTAAGTATGAAACAAGAAAACTGGCTACGATGTCCTATATGCGGAAGTAAGACAAGACTAAAATTGCGTAAAGATACAATATTGAAAAATTTCCCTTTATACTGTCCCAAGTGTAAACAAGAAACCCTCATCAATGTTCAACAAATGAATATGTCAATTATCAAAGAGCCAGACGCATAGACGCAGAGCCGATAATTTGCAGATTAAAAATGCGGTTATCGGCTCTTTCTATTTCTAAAGATGCGGCGACCGTTTAGGAGGTGTCGCCGTGTCTTTTCCCTTTATGCATCCCTTTGACTTATCAAAAAAAGCCCGGGCTCCGGACAAGGATATTCTGGCACAGTCTGCGAAAATTGTTGTTATTTAGATAATCACCTCACATTATGCGCTTGCGTGGTGTTTTGCCACGCAAGCGTTTTTTGTTTGCCTAACTTTGGGACAAACAGTCCCAAGGTGCGGGGCGGCTCCCCCGGGTGCCGCTCCCCGCCGCCCTCCATATCGTTTCCCATCAACCAGACCACAAAAAACGATATGGAGGTACATATAATGACTATTATCAATTTGCGAGACTTTTACTACTGGTACACCCAGGATGAATATATTGAAGTTTCTGACGATGTGGCCGAGGCGCTCCGGGCCAGCGTCCGCTCCGAGGCGGCCTATACCGAGCGGGCCCGCTACAACAAGGCATACTACTCCTTGGATGCGGATGACGGCATTGAGTATTCCGCCTGCCTGCACGAGCTCACCCCGGACGAGGTTCTGGAGCTCAAGGAGCGTTTTATCCATTTGTGGAACGCGCTGAACAGCCTGCCGGAAACCCAGGGCCGCCGGGTGGACGCTCACTTTATCCTCGGCATGACCTACCGGGAGATTGCCCAGGCCGAGGGCGTGGATAGGAGCGCGGTGCGGCGTTCCGTTCTCAGCGGATTGGAGAGCATGAAAAAATATCTGCAAAAAAATCCGTGATTGCCGTCTCCATTTGCCCCTCTTTTCTGGTGGTATATGAGAGGAAGTTTTTTCTTCTCCACAACTGAATAGCGGGCGGCCCCCAGTGAACGCGGGGAGCCGGGCGGCGGGTGCGCGGTGACTTCTCCAACGGGAGGACGAGCGACCGACACCACCGCCGCGCCCGGGGAGCTTGCCAGCCCCGGGGCCACGATCCGCGAGGGACAAGCTGGCCGCTTGCCGCTCCGGGCCGCCGCACAAAACAAGGGAGCGCCGGGACGCTACTCGCTGTCTTTGGACGGGCCAAACATACGGGCCCGGCGTTCCCCATTCTTACATAGGAGGCGGACTTATGGAATACGACCCCACTCTGGCGGCTCTGCTGGCCCAGCCGTGGAGCAACAACGTGTGCCGGGGCTATGTCATCTATGCGATGGAAAACTGCGGGTTCACCCCCGAGGACATCCGGCGCGTGGTGGCCGAGCTCTACGAGGTTTTTGACTGCCGGGGGCTGGACGAGGCCGAGGCGCACTTTCTGGACAGCCCCTATTAAGTTCGAGACAAATTGTCCCAAGGTGAGGACAGGCCAAAGGGCGGCACTTTTCGCAGTGCCGCCTTTTCGCGTTTCCCCACCAACCCAAAACGCAAAAGGAGGTTTTGCCGTGAGACTGACCGCAAAAGAGCTGGAAGAAATGCAGAGCGTCAACATTGGCGCGGTGAGCGCGGATGCGCTGGCTGACGTGAGCGGTATGGCCTTTGACCGCACCCTCCCCCGGGAGGAGCGGCTGGCCCGGTTTGTGAAACGGGCCGTCAATCCGTACTGCTTTAGCGTGGGCGGCGTGGGCGTGAAAATCGAATTTGCCGAGGGCGGCCCCTCCCTCCAGGAGACGTTGACCGCCTTTCTTATTCGGCAAAAGAGCGGGTTGTAACTGCTGTTGCGGCCTGTTCCTACTTCGAGACAAAATGTCCCGAGGCATCGACATCCTTGTTGATACCCCGGAACAGAGTTATAATATAAGTGTAATGTGATAGGGAAGGAGGAAAAATGGCACGAACAAAAAATAGAGGGTATCAGCAGACTTTGACCTCTACCTATACAGCCCGGCTTTGGAAAATGGGCGGCTATATCCGGCTCTCCCGTGAGGACTTACAGAAAATCAACCGGGGCCTTGACGATAGCAACAGCGTGAAAAACCAGCGCGACATCCTCAACGATTTTCACCATAACCACGCTGACGAGTTTGAAAGCTATGTTGAGTATGTGGATGACGGCCACACGGGAACCGATACGGAGCGTGAAAGTTTCCAGCGGCTCCTGGGCGATGTGATGAGCGGGAAAATCAACTGCGTTGTGGTAAAAGACCTTTCCCGTTTCGCCCGGAATTACAGTGACGCTGGCAGTCTGATTGATAACCTTTTTGTGCAGATGGGCGTCCGCTTTATCAGCTTGGCCGAGGGCGTGGACAGCTACTTGAACCCGGATAGCGTGAACAGCATTATTGTTCCAATCACAAACGTAATGAACGACCAATACTGCTATCAGACCTCAAAGAAAATCCGGCAGGTATTTGACTATAAGCGGCGCAACGGCCAGTACATCGGCTCTTTTGCCCCTTACGGCTACATAAAAGACCCCAAAGACAAGCACCAGCTAATCGTTGACCCGGAGGCCGCTGAAATCGTCAAGAAGATTTACGAGCTGTGCCTGCAAGGGATGGCGAAACTTCAAATCGTGATGTATCTGAACGACCACGGCATCCCCAGCCCTACGGCCTACCGGATAGAAAAGGGCCTGCCCTATTCTCCAGCCGTGGCCGACAATCCTATGTGGGGAAACAAGATTATCACGGATATTCTGAAAAACCCCATTTACACCGGGGATTTGGTGCAGGGCCGCCACCGGGTGAAAAGCTACAAGGTACACCAGATTGAGGCTGTGCCGGAGGAGGAATGGGTGCGGGTGGCCGATACCCACGAGGCAATCATCCCTCACGAAACCTTTAACCGGGTGCAGGAAGTTCTGAAACGCGATACCCGGACGGCCCCAAAAAAGCGGGAGCTCCACTTGTTCAGCGGTTTTCTGAGGTGCGCCGACTGCGGCAAGGCCGTGACCCGGAGCCAGAGCGGGAAAAACGTATATTACGCCTGCTCCACCTATAAGAAACGCTCCCGGACAGCCTGCTCCATGCACTCTATCAAGCACAACCGTTTAGAGGCCGCCGTTCTATTCGCTATCCAGTATCAAGTGAGCACCGCCGTTTCCTACTCGGAAATGATAGCCCGCATCAACACGGCCCCGCTGAAAAAAAGTCAATCCCACCGGCTGGATGACCAGATAGCCGCAAAGGAAAAGGAATTGACGAAAATCACCCGCTACAAGCAGTCCTTGTATCAAGATTGGAAAGACGGGGAAATCACCCAGCAGGAATATCGGGAAATGAAAGCCGATTATGAACGGCAGGCCGCCGGGCTCTCGGATTTGCTGGCCCGGCTGATGGCTGAACGGAAAGAGCTTGCAAGCGGCGTTGACCAGCAGCATCCCGCGCTGGTAGCCTTTGCGAAATATCAGAACATCGAAAAGCTGACCCGCGAAATCCTTATAGAACTGGTAGACCACATCAAGGTTTACGAAAACGGCAATATCAGCGTCAAGTTTAAGTTTGCGGACGAGTTCCGCCGGATTGCCGAGTACATTGAAATCAACACAACTGACACCTCCGAGGCGGGCTGACCCCCGCCAAAGCATAAAATCCTTTTGACAGTGTGTTTTCCTAATAAAACGCAATCTTATGATGTGTGGGAGCGACAGGGTTTCTTGCAGACTACAGAGGGAAACGTGGTGCATTACGGCTTTATCGAGCAGTTCATTGAACGGCTCGGTGAGCGCTTCAATATCCGAGAGATAGCTTTCGACCGCTGGGGTGCAGTGTAGATGGTTCAAAACCTCGAGGGCATGGGATTCACCGTCGTGCCTTTCGGACATGGTTTCAAGGATATGTCCCCTCCGACAAAGGAATTGATGAAACTGGTTCTTGAACAGAAAATTGCCCACGGCGGTCACCCGGTTCTGCGTTGGAACATGGACAATATCTACATTCGCACCGACCCTGCCGGAAACATCAAGGCTGACAAGGAAAAGTCTACCGAGAAGATTGACGGAGCGGTAGCTACTATTATGGTTCTTGACCGCGCTATCCGCTGTGGGAACGATCACGGAGTTAGTGTTTATGATGAAAGAGGAATACTTTTTATCTGACGCGTATAATCTTATTGACAAAGTAGCATAATTGTGATATAATATGACTACCAACATAGGAGGTGTTTTTTATGACAAACTCTATTTCAATAAGACCATCAAAGGACA
>Ga0129316_1000543_pt1 | contig 20374 bp, 20 predicted proteins | sample Cm1ome_2_FD_94429 | JGI IMG/M metagenome (GOLD analysis project Ga0129316, IMG submission 94429) | Eastern black-and-white colobus group fecal microbial communities from Wisconsin, USA - Cm1022B metagenome | ecosystem: Host-associated > Mammals > Digestive system > Large intestine > Fecal...
CCAGATGCTCGTCCAGCCATTTGTCCAGCTTGCTTTCCGGCTCAGAGTCCTCACTGTCCTGCATGGCGATATCCGCCGAATACATCAGGCATCGGTATCCCGTGATCATGCTGCCGATCATGGCAAAAACACCGCGCACAAACGGCACTTTTTCATACCATTTTTTGGGGGGCAGTTCTTTTATGTCGGTTTCAATGCCGCCGTCCGGGCGGCGCACGGCGCAGCACAGCCTTTTGGGGCCGCGCATCATCACGCCCTCCATCAGGGCTTGGCCGCCCACGCTGGTGCGAAATTTTTCCTTGGGGATCACCGGGGTATTCTGCTGTTTCATTGGCTGTTTGCTCTCCTTTTATTGCTGCGCCTGCGGCGCAGATTCCCTGTCGGCCAGCGGCAGGGTGATGCACACGGCTGTGCCCTTGCCCAGCGCGCTGGTGATATCCACGCTGCCGTTCATGGCCGTCAATATCTCATCCACCACTGCCAGACCGATGCCGCTGCCGCGCACGGAATTTTTACCCTTGAAGAATTTGATCTTCACATTTTCCAGATCTTCGGGCGAAATTCCCCGCCCTTCGTCTATGATCTTCACATAGGCATTCTGCGCATCGCACAGCAGCTCCAGCGTAATGGCGCCGCCGGGCGAAGAATATTTGATGGCATTGTCCATGATGTTGATAAACACCTGCCGCAGCCGACCCGGATCGGCCAGCACCGGAATCATCACCTCGGGCTCATCGTATACCAGGCGCAGCCCCTCCTGATGGATACGCGCTTCCATAAACAGCGCCGCATCGGTAAGCTCGGCCACAAGATCCAGCTTTTGGCATTGGAGCTTGATACCGTTTTGCAGGCGGGAAAAATCCAGCAGCTCCTCCACCATGTTGTACAGCCGGTCGGTTTCGGTGCCTATGATCGAAAGGCCCTTGCGGTAGTTTTCGTCCTCGGGGTCACGGATAGCGGCAATAGTTTCCAGCCAGCCCTTGATGCTGGTAAGCGGGGTGCGCAGCTCATGGCTGACCGACGAGATGAACTCGTTTTTCATTTTTTCGGTTTTTTGCAGATCGTCCGCCATTTGGTTGATGGTGGCGCACAAACGGCCGATCTCATCGTTGTAGGGCGTATCCGGCAGGCGGGTTTGCAGATCGCCGCGGGCAATGCGGGTGGCCACCTGCTCCACCTGCCCCAGCGGGCGCACAATGGAATTGATAAAGAACAGGCCGCTCCACAGTGCCACCATCAAGATCACAGCCGCCACGGCGCCGCTCAAAACAAAGCGCTGCCGCAGCACCTGATCCACCAGCGTAAGGCTGGTCACAAGGCGCAGCGCCGCCACATCCTCGGCGGCATAGGGCGTAAGCACGGTCACTGCCATCACGCGCTCGGAAGCCGAGGAGGTATACACATCCACGCCCCGGCCCGCACCGTCGGCCAAGGCCAGTGCATAGTCGCTGCCCTCCACCGAAACGATTTGGCCGCTGCTGGTGGAAAGCACCTTGCCGTCGGCATCCAGCAGCATAAATTCAAACTCATCCTTGGCGTCAAACTGCTCCACCATGCGGCGCAGCGCCAGACTGCGGCTTTGCGAGGTTTCGGCCACGGTGGAAGCCGTGGTGATCTTAAGCTGGCCGCTGATGGCCGAAAAGCGGCTCATGATGGCCTGTTCCACGCCGCTATAGTAGGTTTGGCGGGAAAAATACATAAACAATCCCACAAACACCACCAGCATGGCCGCCGTAAGCAGCATACTGCCGCGAAGCCAGCGGCGGGTAATTCCGGTCATGCACTTTTCCCCCTTTCTGTTCTTTATTGCAGGGCCCCGTTCAGGGGTTCCAGCGATAGCCGTAGCCCCACACCGTCAGAATATGCTCGGGGCTGCTGGGCTTGTCCTCCACCTTCATGCGCAGACGGCGAATGTTCACATCCACGATCTTCACATCGCCGTAGTAGCCCTTGCCCCAAACGCCTTCCAGAATTTTTTCGCGCACCAGCGCCGTGCCGGGGTTGCGGAAAAACAGCTCCATGATTTGAAATTCCACCTGCGTAAGATCGATGGACTGGCCGGCCTTGTACAGCATACGGCTTTTTTGATCCAGCACAAAGCTGCCGCTCACCAAACGCTCGGCGCCATCCTGCGGCTGCTCGGCTGCGCCGCTGCGATGCAGTCGGCGGCACAAGGCCGTAAGCCTGGCCAGCAATTCCGACACGCTGAAGGGCTTGGTAATGTAATCGTCTGCGCCGATGGAAAGCCCGCGCACCTTATCTTCTTCCTGCCCTTTGGCCGAAAGAATGATGATGCCGATCTCACTGTCATCGCGGCGAATGGTTTCGCACAGCGAAAAGCCGTTCATGCCGGGCAGCATCACATCCAGCAGTGCCGCATCGCACCCCGGATTTTTGCTCAGCAGTTCCAGTGCTGCCTCGGCGCTTTCGGCCTCCAGCACATCCCAGCCTGCCATTTTCAGGTTCAGAGCCACCATTTCCCGAATGCTGGCTTCGTCTTCTACTACCAATACTCGTTTCATATCGTTTTGCTCCTTTATCCTTCCGATCGTATATCTATTACAAAATGCATATCCCGTTTTCCACCTGCTGCACAGTAAGCACATCCGGCTCGGTGTTCAGCTTTACGCACACCTGCTGGCGGCCAATGATAGCCACACGGGTATATTCTTCTTCCAGGGTGCTGTCCATGGCCAGAATGCGAATCTCCAAAAGCTGCTCGCCATTGGCAGCGCTCAGCACACGCCAGCCATCATGCGTGGGGTTTTCGTCCAGCAGGATCACGCCCTGCCAGTCCAGCGGCAAGCGCAGAAAAAAGTTGTATTCGCCGTCCAGCACGCCAAACTGCGTGTTGCCCTGATCGCCGCCCGTATAGTCGTTCCAGATCACATACGAAAGGCGGTGCTCCACCGCAAGGTTGATGTTGCTGTCGCCGTTTTTCTGGCTGGGGATATCCACGGTCCCGTTGCCGTCCAGATCGCGGCTGATCAGCGCGGTGTTGTAGCGCGTGGTAGCCGCATACACATCCTCATAGCCGGGCGGGTTGTACACCTGCATCTGCCCCACAGAGTCATCGTAGATCAAAATCGAGCTGGCCAGATAGCTGCCCACCTTGCCGTCCAGCACCAGATACGGCTGCCCGTTGGTGCCGGTGCCTGCGCACAGCGCCTCGCACCCGGTATACACGCCCTGGCCCACCGAAAGCTGCTGCGTTAAGCGGAAGCTGCCGTCCGCATTGGTGAGCAGCGACACCTGCACGCTTTCGTTTTGCTCGGGCGGCAGCAGCAAAAGCAGATCGTCTGACCCATCGCCGGTCACATCGGCCAGCAGCCAGCCGTCATAGCTTTGCTGCAAAACGGTATGCAGCGTGCGCTCCTGATAGGCATATACCGAAAGATATTGGTCGCCGCGGCTGCTGGTGTAGCCCACCAAAAGCTGCTGGGCGGGCGAAGAATCCATGGCCGCCAGGCTCACGCTTTCCACCTCGGTGGAAAGGCCCTCCACCTCCTGCGTTACCTGCCATGCATCACCGATCTTTTCCAGAATAGAAAGGCACACATTCTGCCCCTTGGCATTGCAGGTATACAAAACCGCTGCATCCTCGGTGCCGTTGCCGTCCCAGTCGCCAAACAGAAACGGCGAAAGATTCTCGCCGCTGGTGGGGTATTTCAACTGCGCGCTTTCCCCCAGATAGTTGTTCAGCGCCTTCTGCACATCGCTGGTCTGGCCCATGATCTGCGGCGCACGCAGCAGTTTATCCACATCGGTGCTCATGTTGGCCATGCCGCAGCCCGGCAGCAGCGCCGCCCCAAGGCACAAGGAGAGTGCCGCCATTTTTTTCATCAGCAACGCACTCTCCTTTCTTATGAATCGCTCATAAAAGCATAAAATATACATCATATATTATAGCACAATCATTGAAGTGCCGCAATGCCAAGCAGCATAAATGCACTGCCTACGCCAAATCCAAAGCTTGTGCAGCCGGGGCGGCCAAAGGCCCATCCGGCGGGCAGCAGCTGCGCCGCCCCCACCCATGTCATGATCCCAGCCACCAGCACGGTCATGCCGTTTAAAAACGAAGGGCTGAGCGCCTCGTGCAAAAGCCCCCAGGCCAGCACAGCCCCCAAAGGCTCGGCCAGCCCGCTGGCAAACGCCGCCCCCGCCGCTTTGGCCCGGCTTTGGGTGGCGTAAAACAGCGGTACGGATACCGCCAGCCCTTCGGGAATGTTGTGCATGGCAATGGCCAGCGCTGTGCGCGCCCCCAAGTGTGGGTCCGCCGCGCCGGTAAACAGGGTCAGGATTCCTTCGGGAAGATTGTGCAGAAGCAGTGCAAGGCCTGTTGCCACAGCGCTGCGCAGCGCCATGCCCCGCTTGCCCTCACCTGCCCCGGCGAATGCGGCTTCCTCGGGCAGGCAGCGCTCCAGCAGGGCGGCCAGCAGCATTCCCATGGCAAACAGGCTTGCCAGCGCCGCCCCCGCCCCCAGCGGCGAAAAGGCTTTCAGATAATACCCGGCCGCCCCGGGGCAGAGATCGGCCAGACTGACTGCGATCATCACACCCGCCGCAAACCCCATTGCCCCCGCCAGCAGGCGGTCACCGGGCTTGACCAGCACCGCCAGAATGCCCCCCACCCCTGTGGAAAGCCCCGCCAGTGTAGTGATAAGCAAAACCAAACCAAACCGCATACGCAAAAACCCTCCCCGGCACACATCTTTTTGAAAAGATATGCGCGGAGAGGGTGATTTAGGGCAATACTGCATTATTCCAAGGTAATACCGCATAATTCTAAGTGCCGATACGGCGCCTGCGCCCTTTGGCAGAATCGTGCGGTACCGCCTTGGCGATCGGATCAGACCAGACCGGCTTTCTGCATCAGGCCGATGGCACGGCTGGTGCCCAGACGGTCAGCGCCCAGAGCGACAAATTTTTCCATATCCTCAATGCTGGAAATACCGCCTGCAGCCTTGATCTTGCAGCGGCCCTTCACACAGCGGGCAAACAGCTCGATGTCGGCAAAGGTTGCGCCGCCGGTGGAAAAGCCTGTGCTGGTTTTGATGTAATTCGCGCCTGCTTCGGGCACGATATCGCACATTTTTTCCTTTTCGGCATCGGTGAGCAGGCAGGTTTCGATGATCACCTTCAAAATTTTATCGCCCACAGCCTTTTTGACGGCGGCAATATCATTTTTCACATCTTCGTACTGGCCGTTTTTCAGCCAGCCGATATTGATGACCATATCCACCTCAGAAGCGCCGTTTTCAATGGCCTTGGCAGCCTCGAAGCACTTGCTTTCGGTGTCCATAGCGCCCAGAGGGAAACCCACCACGCAGCACACGGGAATTTTGCCCTGCATATATTCGGCGGCCTGCTTCACATAGCAGGTGTTGATGCACACCGAGGCCGTGCCGTAGCGCATAGCTTCATCGCACAGCTGCTGCACCTGAGGCCAGGTGGCCTCGGGCTTGAGCAGCGTATGGTCTACACGGGCCAGCATTTCTTTTGCGTTCATTTAAAAGTTCCCTCCATCTTGCAGTGTTTGCACTGGCGTGCGCGGTGCATACCCACAGCGGACATCACAATGCCGGTCACCGAGATCACTGCACCCAGAATTCCTAATACGAGCCCTGCTATACGAAATGCCTTACCACGAATTGCTCTCATAGTAAAATCCTCCTGATCCATAATGTTATCTTATCCACGGCATATCCGAAAATCCAAGCCCCGGGCTGCTTTGCCGGGCAAAACGCCCGCTGCCTTTTTTCGCCATGCCAAACGAATCTTATTTTGCTTTTTTGGAAAACACGATCAGCTTGCTGAACACATAGTTCAGCACTATCACGATCACATTGGCCAGCACCTTCACGCCCACGCCCGCAATGCCCTGCAGACCGGCAGGCACCATGCCCTTCACCACATAATCCACGCCCACAATCATAATGGCTTCGTCGATCACAGCGGTCACGGCGCGGCAGCCCATGAATTGCAGGAATTCGTGCACGGCGGCCATGCCGCGGTTTTTGCTGCGAAACACCCAGATGCGATTGGTGAAATACTGGAACAACACGCAGATGATGGTATCCACAATATTGCCCAGTGCCGTGGAAAGCCCCACCATGCTGGTGAGCACATAATACAGCACAATGTTCAGCAGCGTAGCCACCACGCCGAAAAACAGATAGGCGATGGTTTCGCGGTATTTTTTATAAAGGCTCATGCCCAGTTCCCAGAGTTTTTTCATAAACGGGAAAAGCTCCTTTTCAGTATTGCATAGAATGATATTTTTAAACCGTCCCACGGTAAACTAACGGCGCAATGGCGCATCAAAAGCCGGTTGCCATGCAGCCCCGGCGGGGCCAATGGCGAGGCGCTGCGCATAGGGGTGGTATAATATCGACTAACTGTCGATATTGCGCCGTGCAGCGAAGCGAAACGGCGCAATGGCGCATCAAAAAGCCGGTTGCCATGCAGCCCCGACGGGGCCAGTGGCGAGGCGCTGCGCATAGGGGTGGTATAATATCGACTTGTCGATATTGCGCCATGCAGCGAAGCGAAACGGCGCAATGGCGCATCAAAAAGCCGGTTGCCATGCAGCCCCGGCGGGGCCAGTGGCGAGGCGCTGCGCATAGGGGGTGGTATAAAAATATCGACTTGTCGATATTGCGCCGTGCAGCGATGCGAAACGGCGCAATGGCGCATTAAAAAGCCGGTTGCCATGCAACCCCGGTGGGGCCAATGGCGAGGCGCTGCGCATAGGGTGGTATAATATCGACTTACTGTCGATATTATACCATGTGCAGCCACTCTCCGCAAGGTAAAAAACATCCCCGGCTTGTAAACAAACCGGGGATACTTTTACACTTTTTTTACAAAGCAGCCCGCAAAGGGAAATTAGCCCTCAGCGTTCTCCTGTGCAGCCTTCATGCTCAGGCTGATGCGCTTCTTGTCGAAGTCGACATCCTGCAGCTTAACGGTGACTTCATCACCCACAGACAGAACATCGGAAACCTTCTCCACGCGATCGTTGCTGATCTCGCTGATGTGAACCAGACCGTCAACACCGGGCAGGATGCGAACGAATGCACCAAACTTGGTGATAGACACAACGGGAGCGGTAAACACGCTGCCGATGGGATACTCGTTCTTCAGCTTCTCCCAGGGGTTGTCCTCGGCCTTCTTGTAGCCCAGGCTTACCTTCTTGTTGTCGCGGTCCAGATCCTTTACGTAAACGTCGATCTCGTCGCCAACGCTCACAACCTCGCTGGGGTTCTTGATGCGGTTCCAGCTCAGCTCGCTGATGTGGCACAGGCCGTCAACACCGCCGATGTCCACAAATGCGCCGTAGCTGGTCAGGCTCTTGACAACGCCGTGATAGGTCTTGCCGATCTCAACATTTGCCCAGAACTCTTCAGCCTTAGCCTTGTTAGCCTCAGCGGTCACCTTGTTGATGCTGCCCACGATCTTGCGGCCGCTGAACTCGGTGATCACCAGCTTAACATTCTGCTTTACCAGCTTGGTATAATCCTCATCACGGCGCATGGTAGCCTGGCTGCGGGGAACGAACACCTTCACGCCCTTTACCAGAACAACAACGCCGCCCTTGTTGCTTTCGGTCACAGTGCCCTCGAGAACAGTGCCTTCCTCAAAAGCCTTGCCGATCTCTTCCAGACCCTTGCGGGACTCGAGCTTCTTCTTGCTCAGGTAGGCAATGCCTTCCTGGTCGTTCACTTTCTCAACAACGAGGTCCAGCTCGTCGCCAACATGCACCAGATCCTCTGCCTTAGCGGAAGGATCGTCGCTCAGCTCGCTCAGCTTCACAAAGCCGGTGTGCTTGGTGCCGATATCGACCTGAATTTCGTTCTGGGAAATGCTGGTGACTACGCCCTTAACAACTTTGCCACCGAAAATGGGCTTCATGGAAGCTTCGATCATTTCCTCAAAGCTCATATCGTCGCGGATTTCTTCACTCATACTGTTAAGTACCTCCTCAATTATAGGCGATGGCGTCGAAGCCCCAGCGGTAACACCTACTGTCTGCACACCCTTGAACCACTCGGGGTCAAGATCTGCGGCGGTTTCAACCGAAACCGCTTTGGTGTGCCTGGCAGCAACCTGCACCAATTTCTGGGTATTGGAAGAATGATGACCGCCAATGACAACCATTAAGTCGCATTTTTGGCTGAGGTCTTCCGCTTCCTGTTGCCTCGCCCACGTCGCATTACATATTGTATCAAAAATCAAAGCATTTGTATAGCTTTTTTTTAAAAAAGCCGAGCATTCTAACCATTTTGTAACCTGAAAAGTGGTTTGTGCGACTGCATAGACCGGTTTTTCGGGCTTTTCCGGGCCTTGCCACGCCTTTAGCTCGTCCAGGCTGCCAAACACATAGCTTTCTCCCCGGGTATGGCCAATAATTCCTTGTACCTCCGGATGATTTTTATCTCCGGCCACCAGCAGCACCGCTCCTTTTTCACTAGCTTCACGGGCAATTTTATGAATTTTGGAAACAAACGGGCAGGTGGCATCGTGGCACACCAGGCGGCGTGTATTGATTTTATCATAAATTGTTTCCGGCACCCCGTGGCAGCGGATCACCACCTCATAATCGTCGGGTACATCGTCCACATTGGCCGCTGTGATCACGCCCTTGGCCTCCAGATCCGCCACCAGCTGATCGTTGTGGATCAGCGGCCCCAGCGTTGCCACCTTATGGCCTTTTTCCAGAAGATCATAGGTCATTTTCACGCCGCGGTCCACGCCAAAGCAGAAGCCGGCAGTTTTTGCCTTGATGATATTCATTCGGTTTTCTCCTTTTCGGCGTTTGCCTGCACGCAGCGGGAAAAGGCATATTCCCGGCCCATTTCCTCCCACGCTGCGGTAAGCATTTTTTTATTTTCGCGCAGCTTCACCATATTCCGCTTTTCGCCCAAGGCCAGCTGCTCGGCGCTGATGGGCTTGCCAAAGCAGATGCGAATGCGGCAAAAAAGCTTAAGGCTGCCATCCGGCGTATCGTACAGAATGCGGCAGGGGATCATATCCACCGCAGCCTGATCGGCCACCACAAACGCGCCGCTTTTGGGCGGCAGCAGCCTGCCGTCCCTGCTGCGCGTGCCCTCGGGGAACAAAAGCAGCCCGCGCCCTGTGCGGCACTCCCGGATGGTGTTATCCAGCGTAGAAAGGTCATCCCGGCCATTCTTTACCGAAACAGCGCCCATCTGGCGCAAAAACCATGCCAGCAGCGGCTTGCCCTGAAACAGCTCTTTTTTGGCAAATATGCGCATTTTGTGCAGCCAGAAATATCCGTCCGACACCACAACAAACACAGGGTCCAGTGCAGAGCGGTGGTTGGGCGCTAAAATAAAACCGCGCCCTTTGATCAAATTTTCCCGGCCGATCACCTGCGGGCGAAACACGATGTGCGCCAGCACCCATGCCAGCGGCACCAGGATATAATACAGCATTTTCAGCCTGCCTTTTCCGCAATGATCTTTTTCAGCAGTGCAAAGCTCTCTTCAAAATCCAACTCGCTGGTATCGGCCAGCACAGCGTCCTCGGCCTGGCGCAGCGGAGCGGTTTTGCGGTGGGTGTCCTGATAATCGCGCTGTCGAATATCCTCCAGCACCTTTTCATAATCGGCGGGCTGGCCTTTTTCCACCAGCTCTTTCATGCGGCGCTGGGCACGGGCTTCGGGGCTGGCGGTGAGGAAGATCTTCACGGTGGCCTTCGGCAGGATCACCGTGCCGATGTCACGGCCGTCCATCAGCACATTCTGCTTTTCGGCCATGCCGCGCTGCAGGCCCAGCAAAAACTCGCGCACACAGGGGTGTGCGGCTACGGCGCTGGCAGCCATGCCCACCTGCTCCTGACGAATGGTTTCCGAAACATCCTCGCCGTTCAGATAAATGTGCTGTGCGCCGTCAATGCTGGCAAGCTCCAGATGAATGCGGGGCAGCAGCTGCTGCATGGCGGCAGCATCCTGCAGATTCGCTTTTTCACGCAGGCCAAACAAGCCGATCGAGCGGTACATGGCACCGGTGTCTACATAAATATAGCCCAGCTCTTTGGCAAGGCGCTTGGCCAGGGTGGATTTTCCGGCTCCGCTGGGGCCATCGATTGCAACAGAGATCATTGTGTTACATTCCTTTCTGTTATATCTATTTTTTATTATACTGTTTGTTATTGATTCCAGGCTCTTGCAGCCGCCTGAGCCGTACACCATGCAATCTGCAGATTATAGCCGCCGGTATAGGCATCCACATCCAGAACCTCCCCCGCAAAATACAGCCCGGGGCACTTTTTGCTCTGCATGGTCTTGGGGTCTACCTCGCGGATGCTCACACCGCCGCCCGTGATCACCGCGTGCTCAATATCGCCGCGGCGTGTAATGGGAATTTCCCAATGCTTGATCAAATGCACCAGCGCCTGCTTTTGCTCACGCGTGATCTGGTTGGCCTTGGTGGCGGGGTCAATGCCCCATTTTTCCACAGCCACCGGCTGCATACTGGCGGGCAGCAGCTTGGCCAGCGCCCCCTGTGCGCTGTGATTGCTCAGCAATGCAAAATCGCGGGTGATGCGATCATACAGCTGCTGTTCATTCAAAGCAGGCTTGAGATCCAGCACCGCCTTGTACTTGTGCTTTTTCATATCTCCCAAATGCGAAGAGGCCGACAGTGTAAGCGGGCCGCTGATGCCGAAATGCGTGAACAGCATTTCTCCCATTTCCTCAAAGATTGGCTTTGCATCCTGCCGCAGCGTAAGGGTGACATTTTTTAAGGAAAGGCCCATCATTTTGCGGCAGGCAGCATCGCTGGAATACAGGCTCACCAGGCTGGGCACCGGCTCAACGATGGTGTGCCCGGCCTGCCCAGCCAGCGTATAGCCCATGCCGGTGCTGCCGGTGGTGGGGTAGCTGATGCCGCCCGTTGCCACCAAAACCGCATCGGCCAAAAATCTTTTTCCGGATGCCGTTTCAGCGCCCACGCACACCGGGCAGGGCTCTCCCTTGGCGTTTGTGCCCTCGTGCAGGATCAGCCCGGTAGCTTCCTCGTGCTCGAAGCGGGCATCCTGCGCATAATTCACCAGCGCACGGCGCACATCCTCGGCCCGGTCCGACTGGGGAAACACGCGCCGCCCCCGCTCGGTTTTCAGCGGCACGCCCAGCTTTTCAAACAAGGCCATGGCATCCGCCGGGGTGAATGCGCTCAGGCTGGAAAACAAAAAGCGCGGATTGGCACGCACATTTTCCATAAAAGTGCGCACATCACAGTCGTTGGTCAAATTGCAGCGGCCCTTGCCGGTGATCAGGATCTTTTGTGCGGGAGTCTGCATATGCTCCAGCACCGTCACCTGATGCCCGCTGTGTGCGGCAGCGCCTGCGGCCATAAGCCCCGCCGCACCGGCGCCGATGATCAAAATTTTCAATGTTCTCTCCTTTTTTCCCACGCAGTCAAAACCGAAACGCCGCCAAACAGCAGCAAAAGCGGATGCACACTGGCCAGATACATGGTGTTGGTGGGAATATCAAAGCTGGCCACCATCACAAATGCGATCATAAAACAGCGCAGCAGTGCCGAGGCCAGCAGCCCGGCCAAAATCAGCCACAAAAGCGTTTGCGGCTCGCGCCCCTTGCCAAAGCTGCGCCTTGCACCGGCCAGCCATGCCGCAAGTGCTGCGGCCAGCAAAACCGGCACGCACACGGCATACACCATGCGCACCATGCCCAGCGCCCCGTAAACCAGCTTTTGCAGCGGGCTGTAATAGGGTGTGTCGCGGCCTGCCTCGGCGGCGGCATTGGCTTCTGCGTGCAGATAGCTCTGCCACAGGGCCAGATCGTCCGGTGTGCCGATGCTGCGCAGCGTTTCAAAGGGGGCACAGTCTTGGAAGGTGGCGGCAAAAACCAGGCCGTACAGGCCCTGCCGGATGGTGGGCAGCACGTGTTCCGGGCGAATGGCTGGGGTGGTGCTCACACGGCGGCCGCCCTCGGCGGGCAGAGTGCCGTTATCGCACAGCGCATTGATCTGATCCGCCACGGTCTGCCAGTAATTTTGCGCCGTCTGTGCGGTTTCATACACGCCCTCATACTGTGCGGCGCGGCGAATGGCCCAGTAAAAGCTGCCGCAAGTGTAATCGTTTTGCTTGGGGCTGCGGAAATCATTTTGCAGCTGCGGGTCTTCCTCCAGCCAGTAGCGCAGCGGCTGCAGCTCGGGCACGGTTTCATACAGCTTTTCGCGCACCTCGGCCGGAATGCTCACCTTTTCCACGATTTCGGATTCCTGCACGCGGTTCATTGCGCCAATGGCTGCGGCAAAGCTGCCCTCAGAAAAATCCGAAAGGGCAAACAGGCCGTAATAGCTGTAATTGAGGCTGCACACCGTTAGAATTCCCGCTGCCAGCACAGCAAACGGCAGCCCCAGCGCCGCCAAACGCCCGGCCTTGCGGATCGGCTGCCTGCTGCGCGCCACCAAAAACGCCACGATGCCCGTGCCCACGGCCGCAAACGGCAGCAAAAAGGCCATGCCGTCCTCACGGTCCAGCGCAGCGCAGGCAAGGCCCACGCCGCAAAGCAGCGCCCACGGCCAAATGCGCTTTCCGGGCGTTAATGCCCGCAGCGCAGCGCCGCAAAGCCCTGCAAAGCAAAGCAGGCACAGTGCCGGAAAAATATTGTCGCGGTATACGCGCAGCGTATATGCCGCCACGCTGCTGGGCAAAAACACCAGCGCCGCCAGCAGCGCCAGCCGATGCCCGCGCTTTTGCAGCACCGGCGCAAACGCCATCACCGCTGCCAGCGCCGCCATGCACCAAAGCGCCTGCCCCGCTGCCAGATACGGCAGCCGCAGCGCATGGATCAGGGCCAGCCACACGGCAAAGAACATATTTTTGGAAAGCGTTAAATAGTCATACGGCCCCAGCCACTGCCCAGCGCTGATATATCCGGCCGCCCGGAACATAAGCTCATCGTCCAGCGGTGCGCCGCCCACCCATGTGTAAAACATCTGAAAGCGGGTAAGCCCTATGCGCACAAGGCACAGCAAAGCTGCGCCCAGCCAAAAAGCCCGGGCGCTGAGATTGTGATTCAAAATTTCTCGCAGTTTTTTCATGCCGTTTTACTTTTGGATCTTTTCGATGGATTCCACCATGTACTTTTGTTTTTTGAACACAAGATCCACCAAAAGGCTCAGATATTTGATGATGATGGAAAGAATGGCAAACACGCCCGCAAAGCCCACCGTCAGCACAAACATGGTGGTGGTCCAGCCCTCTACCGGGTAGCCGCCGAACAGATAGATATACAGCGTATACAACAACTCGGCCAGTGCCAGCCACATCATGCATTCCGCAATGCCCAGGCTGATCTTGTAGCCTGCATCGGTGTACAAAACCAGGCTGTTCACCGCCAGATCAAAGCGGTCGTTTTCGGTTTTGGCGTAGCCTTCAAAATCCAGCACGGCCATTTTCAGCCCGCTGGTGGCATAGGCCGCCTTGCGGTAGGGCAGGTTGTCGCTGATGGCATGCACCCGGTTGATGGCGCGGCGGCTCACCAAACGGAACGCATCGGTGCTCACCTCATAGGCCGAGCGGCTGTATTTGTTGAAGATCTTATAAAACCATTTGCTGGTGCGGCTGGAATGGCTGGGGCGCACGCTTACGATATCGTTGCCGCGCTGGGCGGTTTCGTAGGCCTGCCAGATTAACCCGGCCTCGTATTGCATTTCCACACTGTCAAATTCCAGCACATAATCGCCGATGGCGCAGTCCAGCCCTGCATTCATGCACTGCTCGGTGCCCTGGCGCAGGCTCATGTGCAGAATGGTAAGGGGCTTTGCCAGACCCTTGGCCCACTCCCGCAGCTTGTCCACCGTGCCGTCGGTGCAGTTATCGTCCACCGCCACCAGCTCGTACTGATCAAAATGCGCATCCAGCTGGGCGTTCAGCTCGCTCACAAAGGGCACCACACGCTCGGCATCGTTGTGCAGATAAAACACCGCACTCACAAAATTCTTTTCTTTATTGTTCATTGTCCAGCACCTCGTTCAGGTCATATACCGTATTGATCTTGCCCGAAAGCACGCTCACGAATCGGGGTGCATCGGAATATTCACGGATCACAGTGGGGCGGGAATCATCGATCTCGCTGGCCTTCAAAATGGGTTTCATGCTGAAAAGGCTGCTGTGATATTTAAATTCCAGCTCCGGCAGCATATATTTGCGGGCCAGCTGGCTCATATAAGGCCATGCGCTGGCGGGCTTTGCCGCACATTCGTTGCAGTTATACAGGCTGCCCGGGCAGCATTTTCCCTCGCTGCGGCTCTGGCAGTCAAAAGTGGCCACACTGTCGTAGCTGGTGGTGTGGGGCGTAAAGGTAACGCTGGTCAGGCTGTGCAGGCCGGTTTTGCCAAACGGCATGATCGAAAAAAACGGGCCGTCCATCACGGTAAGGCCGGTGTTTTTCAGGCGCTCGTTCACCTCGCACAAAATGATCTCGCACAGCTCGTATTTGATCTTGAACGGCTCAAAGCCCAGCATGGCATGAATATCGTTCACCCCCGCATAGGTGGCGTTGAGCAAAAACGGCGCTTCGGCACATTCGCCGCAAAATTCCACCTGCCACGCACTGCCCGCCTTGCGAATGGCTGTGGGGGCCGCCTGAAAGCGCATTTCCACCGTGGGGCACAGGGCCAGCTGCTCTAAAAACCACTTTTTCAGGATCTGCGCGTCATAGGTGTACTCCTGCGTTAAAAATGCGCCGTCGCACATACCGGGGTTAAAATACAGGTCCGTGTCCACGCTGTCACAGCGAATGCCCGCCGCCCGGCAGAATGCCTTGAACTCTGCGGCATTCGTCCAGCTGAAATGGGCGCTGGTGGCATACACCTGATCAAACCCCGTCAGGTTGCAAAAGCCGTAATCCTTGCAGAAACGGTCAAAATAATGCGCGCTTTTGATGGCTGTTGAAAAACTGCGCGGGTAGTGATAGCCCATGTGTACACGCGCCTGATTGATATAGGTGGCGCGCATAAATGCGGCGGCATCCCGTTCCAGCACAAGCACCTTTTCGCCGCGCTCGCCGCAGCGAAGCGCACTGTAAAGGCCGTAAAGCCCTGCGCCGATGATGATCTTATCGTAGGTCATGAATGTATCTCCTTACGGAAAAGGAATTTTTGCACAAGGATCTGGCACCACCAGCCCAAAAGCGCTGCCGTGCAGGGCAAAAGCGCAAAGCTCCACAGCATGGGCGTGAGGTGCGGGTGTACATAAGAGTGCCCTTTGGACAGCAGCATCCAGCTGAGTGGTGCCGCCAGCCCCAGTACCCAAAGGCCGCAAAGGCCCCTTGGCTGCCGGAATTTTCGCTGCACAAGCGCCCACACAAGGGCAGCGCCCGCCAGCACGGCCCCCAGTGCCAGCACCGGCATTACTGCCACGCCAGCAGGGCCAAGCTGCAGCTGCGGCTCGGGGGCAAGGGCGTACTTTTGCAGCACCTGCCCGGCCCCAAGCTGTGCCGTAAGGGCGCTGGCTGCATCGCCTTCCACCGCAGCGCCGCCCGCACGGGCCAGCGCAATGCCGCCCACCTCCTGCAAAGCTCGGGCAAAGCTGCTGTAATAAACCGTACACTGCCCCAGCCACACGGCAAGGGCGGTGAGCACCGCAAAAATGCCCGCCATGCCGGTGTTCAGCATGGCTGTAAACCAGCGCCTGCGCCCAAGGCCCAGCTGCTCAAGCCAGCACACCGCCAGCGGGATCTCGCACAGGATCAAAATCGTGGTAATGTATTCAAAGCCGCACAGGCAGCGCACCAGCACCGCCGCAAACACCCCGGCCAGCGCCCAGTTGCTGAGCCTGCCGGTTTTGCGCATTCTTTTTGCCAGCGCCAGCCCTGCACAGCAGGGCAAAAGCCATGTCCACAGCACCCAGTACAGGTTTTTTGCACCCATAGTGAGCCACGGCGCAAACCAAACGGCGGCCAGTGCGCCCAGCCCCGCACCGGGGCCATAGTGCCCCGCCAGTGCCAGACACAGCCGGACAGCCAGCAGATAAAACAGCCAGCAGTTTACAAAATACAGCACATTCAGGCGGCCTTCGCCCGAAAGCGAGGGCACCCGGCACAATACGCGGGCCAAACCGCCCTCCAGCGTGCCCTGTAAGCCGCTTTGATGCACATAGCTTTTATAAGTTTCCGGGCTTTGGGGCGTATTGTCCTTCAGCAGCGCATAGCCATCGCCATCGCCCCATTCGGCTGTATACACGCCCAGAAAACCGCCCGGGGCACTTTGCCCCTGCTGCAGCTGGGTGATGCGCCCCACGGCCAGCAGCTCGGAATAGCCGTCCCAGCTGCCGGTGTAAAATTTGCTCCAGCTGTGGTTGGCCAGCACCATCACAAAGGCCAGCAGGGCTGCCAGCAGGGCCGGAAGGGCCGGATGCTGCCGCCAGCGTTTCAGCTTGCGTTCTGTGTTTTCCTGCGGCACGGCACGGCCCCCTTTCTTTTTATGAATTCACGCTTCTGCGCATTTTATAGTTTTTCTATTTGTATAATTATTTTAGAGTTTACGGATTGTATTTTCCACACAGGTTGTTCCACAGCACCTGCAGCAGGGCACTGTTGCCCTTAAAGCCGCTGATCTTGGTGGGCGTTTTGCCGGTTTTGGGATAGGCGCGCACCACGGGCACCTCGCAGGCTTTATAACCCAGCTGGGTGGCGCGCACGCTCAGATAAGCCAGCAGCTCGTAGTTCATAAACACATCCCGCAGGGGCGCCACGCGCGGGTCGGCCAGATAGCGGCGGCTGTAGGCGCGGTAGGCGTTGGTGGTATCGGTGAACCACTGATGCGCCGTAAGGCTGATCACCGGCGCATGGATCAGGCGCACCGCCGCATAGCGGCTGGGCGGTGTGTTCACGGCAAGGCCGCCCCGGATAAACCGGCTGCCCTGCACCAGATCGTATCCCTGCTTGAGCTTTTCCAAAAACAGCGGCACACTTTCCACCGAGTCCTTGTTGTTGCCGTCCACAGTCAAAATGCCTTCATAGCCGCGCTTTAGCGCATAGTGCAGGCCCATGCGCAGCTGTGCGCCCTGTTTGCCGGGCCCCAGCTTGGTAAGCAGCGTGTTCACGCCGCGCTTTGCCAAGCCGTTTTCCTGCATACTGCCGTCGGTGCTGCCGCCGTCACACAGGATCACATCGCACAGCTTGTTCACGCCCGCCTTCTGAATGCGGTCCAGCTCGGTGAGAATGCGCTCGCCTTCGTTGATAATGGGGATCAGCAGGCAATATTCCGCCTGTTTTTCTGCAAACTCCTGTTTGCTGTAATCCGGCACGCCGGGCACGCCGTGGATCAGTTCTACGCTCACAAAAATACCTCCGCCGTATAAGTCAGGCATTTATCCACCGTTTCATAGTCGGCACATTTCATTTCCACGCTCACAAAGCCGCTGTAGTTCTTTTTCTGTAAAATTTCTGCCAGCTGCCGGTGCATCGGGCGCTCCTGAATGGGGGCCAGATAAGGCTCACTGATGTGAATGTGGCTCACAATGTCCAGATCGTCGGCAAAATCGGCGGGGTCTTCGCCGTTATACACCATCGTGCCGATATCCAGATTCACCGAAAGGCCGGGCACCTTCATGCTGCGCACAAAGTCAATGGCCTGACGGGTGGTGTTCAAAAAGTTGGTGTGATAGATCGGCGGGTTTGCCTCCATGGCCAGCTGAGAATGATAGCTGTCGGCGATCATTGCCGCTTTGCGGAAAAACTCGCGGGCTTCGGCCTCGGTGCGGCCCTCGGGAATGTTTCGGGCGCGGGGGCAGCCGAACACCAGACTGTGGCAGCCCATGGCGTGTGCAAATTTAAAGGCGCAGTTGGTGGTTTCCAGCAGATCCTGCTGGGCTTCGGGGGCAAAAATATTGCCCTCCACGCCAAACCAGATGCTTTGCATACTGGGCACCGAAAAATCAAATTCGCGCCGCAAGGCAATGCCCAGCATGGCCGCCATGTTGCGGTGCGCATAGGGTGTATCGGGGAAAAGCCGGGTGGGGGCGATCTCCAGCCCCTGATAGCCCAGCTCTTTCATGCGGGCGATCACACGCGGATCGTCTTTTTTATCCCAGCCAATATTGGAGGCGCTCAGTTTATATTGCCTGTTACCGCTCATGTCCATTCCTCCATAAATGTTCGGATATCCCTCAGTTCGTCTTCTTCGCTGCACAAATAGCCGCCCTGCCCGCCCAGCTGCCCGGCATACAGGCTGCGCAGATCATAGTCAAAGGGCGCGCGATCCAGTTCGTTTTTCCAGGTTTTTCCGGTGAGAGCCGTATACACTTTTGCCGCCGAAACCGGGGGCGTTGTAAGATTGACAAGGCGCAGATCGTTTTGGAGGCAGGCCTCAATATCCCCCCACAAACGGCCCAGATCATAAAATTGATAGCGGCTGCGGCTGTCGGTGAAGGCCAGCGCATTAAAGCTTTGTGCCTCAAACCATTCCCGCAGCGCGTTGCCGCTCACACTGCCGTTCAGCTTGTAAAAGCCGTTTTCCGCCGGGCTGTAGCCCTTTTCCACCAGCTCGCACCGGGCAGCCAGCTCGCGGTATTTTTCTTCGCGCAGCATGGCGGGGGTGATGGTGTGCAGGTCATACAAAAAGTTCTTTTTTAAATGAATGCCGTACAAAGCGGGCAGGCGCACGATCAGGGCATCGGGGTGATCCTCCCGCACCCATTTTTCCAGCTGCAAACGGTTTGCGCCATAGGGAGCCAGCCCCTCGCCTGCCGGATCGTCGGCTTCGGTTTTTCCGCGGCTGTCGGCATACACGGCAATGCTGGAGATCAGCACTGTTTTTTTAGCGTTGATCCTGCGCAGATTTTCCCGCGCAGCCTGCATCACAGCCAAATCGGCCGCCGGGTCGCTATTGGCCAAAAACATGGCCGCAGGCACACCTGCATACACCACCAAGCCGTTATTGCCGCCGAACGCCTCGGCAATATCGGTGGAATGCAGAGCCTTATCAAAGGGATGCTTTGCCAGAAGATTGGCCCCCACAAAGCCTGTAGAGCCCACCAAAATCTGCTGTTCCATGATCCGCTGCCAACCTCTTTTCCTGTGCAGGGCGTTTTTGAAAAGGCCGCACCGCCCCACCATATAGTTAAAGTATATTATACTCTATTTGCCGCCGGATTGCAAACCCGGACTGCCGAACGCAAAAAAGCCCGCAGGCCCCGCAAAGGGCCCGCAGGCAGATGATTTTATTCGCTCGTTTTGTGGTTACGCCACCGGAATGGGTGCGCCGGCTGTCGCCTAGGCAAAAGCCCCTGGGCATAAGGCACCAGCAAAGCCACCAGCACCAGCAGTGCGCTGAGCTTGATCACGTGCTTGCCCAGCTCGCCAATGGTGGTTTCGGCAATGGGAGCCATCACAAACAGGCACAGGCCGACTGCCTGGCAGATGATAATGGCCACAATGCTGGTTAGGGTCCATCCCATACGAAATGATAATGGGAGCCACCAGCGGCACAATGATGGTCATGGCTGCGCCGCAATCCATAAACGCGCACAGCAGCATGCACAGCAGCACCGCACAGCGTTGGCCGTGCGGTGCTGCCCTGCAATCCTCTTTCCCTCTTATCCTTACCATACCGTTCAGCTTACATTGCTTTATGCAAAATGCGATGGGCTATTTATTGTTAAGAGAAATAAAGCTCCTGCCATTATTCTACCCGATTTGATTTTTTTCATCAACTGGCAAGTATGCCAAACCTCATTTGGGCAAATTGTGCAACATGATCTTGCATTTTTGTGGAATGTTATAAAGCTCATGGATCTTCTTATTTTCCACATCTTTCGTTTTTCTGTTGAATTTTTCTTAAGCAGGAAGTTATGGGCCCTCCCTGCTTTGCTCCCTGCGCACATAGGTAAGGCACGCATTGGCCGTGATCTATTGGATCTATTTATTAAAATATAAAATAAATTCAATGGTATTTCATAGCTGTGAAAGTAGAATCGGCTTACCTCAGCGAGAAAGCCCGGGCAGAAAACGGTTCGAGCTATTCTTGTATAGGCCAAAATTGCGGTAGATTCGTTCTCGGGTTTTATGGTATAATTTAAATGTAAAATTGAGCAATGAATCGTACGTTACGGATGTATTTTTTCGAACATAAAAAACGAAGAAGATTTCAAAGGTGAAATCAATAAAACATTTGAGAAATGTTTTTTAGGATTTGTTGACAATTGTGCTTACGAGTTTATAATGAATCTTAAGTAAATACTCTATTTTTATGTTTATTTTGCCTCAATGAAAAAGTTTGTGTGATGCAGGGTTCCTGACATATTCTCGCCTGCTTGCATCGATCAGCTTGAGAAAGAAGTACGCATCATCCGGCAGCCCATAAGCTTGGCGGCGGAG